>SXGR01156996.1_pt1 | contig 40709 bp, 34 predicted proteins | sample 3174711 | NCBI WGS metagenome assembly SXGR01 (sample SAMN11356860, study PRJNA531348) | freshwater metagenome | isolation source: freshwater sample F1-60 | place: China: Fuxian Lake, Yuxi | collected 2017-12-25
AATAAATGAAAGCGTCAACAGACAAACAACTGATCGCAAAAAATCGTCGTGCTCCGCATCTCTATGCCATTGAGAAAACATTTGAGGCAGGGATTGTTCTATGCGGTACCGAGGTCAAATCGTGTCGTGGTGGCAAGGTACAGCTTGTGGACGCCTATGTTACGGTCAGGCATGGCGAAGCGTATTTGGTAGCGGCACATATTGGTGAATATGAGATGGGAAACCGTTTCAATCACGAGCCACGCCGTGAGCGTAAACTTCTTTTGCATGCCCGCGAGATTGCAGAAATTGATGCATTTATTCAGAAAAAAAGCATGAGCGCTGTGCCTATGTCCGTTTATCTCAAGGGCGGTCGTGTCAAAGTGGAAATAGGGATGGGGCGCGGCAAAGATGTGCGGGATAAACGCCGTGATATTCAAGATCGCGATGAAAATCGTGACCTTGCACGAACATTACGAAGGCATCGTTAAATCATGACTCCCGCGAATGATATTTCCCCGCCAAGGCATCGTTGATTAAGCTTTTGACCGTTTCTGAAAAATCCGAATCGGCGATCCAGCGAAGATACTTGGCATCCGTGGCAGCGACTGTTCGCAGGGAAAGATTGCGACATTTTCCAAAGCCAAATACGACCTCCCCATTGCGCCATAGAAATTTACCATCGGGATCCGCCCAATCAGGATTGGGCTGGTGCAAGGCTTCGTGAAGATCGCCGATGGAGGTAGGAAGATCGTCGTATTGTTTTATTTGTGCAATCAAAATATCGGCTGCCGCTACAGCGTCGGCCTCGGCACTGTGGGCATTCTCAAGCTGTTTGCCGCAGTAAAAGCGGAGGGCCGAGGCAAGATTTCGACTTTCGTGCGTGACATAGATTTTAAACGAGTCGATGACGCGAATGGGAGACGTTGGAAATTCAATACCAGCTCTTTTGAATTCATTGCACAAAAACGGAAGATCAAACTTCTCAATATTGAACCCGGTCAAATCGCAATTGCTCAAGAAATCACGAATGGCGCTTGCGACCTGTGCAAAGCGGGGTGCATCGGCCACGTCGGCATCGCGGATCCCATGAACCTGGGTGGCTGCTTCTGGAATAGGGATACCTGGATTGATGCGCCGGGTTCTTACTTCACGACTTCCATCGGGACTCAGTTTGACGCATGAAAGTTCGACGATACGATCGTTCTCTATGTCGAGCCCCGTTGTTTCGAGGTCAAACGACACGAGCGGCCTCTCAAGAACCAGTGTGCGATGGTCGGTCATCGTTGGGTCTCCTCGCTTGAGCGATTTGGGATCCTATACATGGGGGGTCTGTCATTATCGGATCCGTGAACCCACCTCGTCATTCATGCTAGGCTCAAAGGCATGACCCGCGTCATCCATATCACCCGTCGTACGCTTGCTTGGTGCCTGGGTTTGGTTTTGGGGGGTGTTCTTATTTTTTGGTTGCTCCTGCGGATCACAACGCTGACGTACCTTCGTTGGCAATTGTCTGCCGCATCCTCCACATTACTAGGGACATTGTCGGCATTTGCAGCATTGTTTATTGGTACGCAGATCATCTGTTATTTTTTGCGGCTCAAGCACAATTTCACCATGGGTCTGATGGTGCTTTCAATGCTCTATGTCTTTTATTCGCTCTGCTATGTTTCGCTTGGCAATGTAAAGGCATCCAATCTGCGCGACGATTATGGGTCGTTGCACCCCAGTTTGCGTCTGGCGCTCGGCACATTTTTTATGTTCGATCCCGAAGGGATCCTCACAGATCTATCGCGTGAACCCGAGGATTATCAGAAAATGGGTCTTAAGAGCCTAAGACGCTCGCTCCATTATGTCCAAGATGATGGTTATGTGCATGCCGTTGATTTGCGCACCCGCGAACGCTCCGAGCGCTCTAATCACTGGATGACTTTGTACTTCCGGGCCATTGGACTCAATACCAAGCGTCACGTGGGTACTGCAGACCATTTGCATGTGAGTTTGCCGGTCGCGAGCGAAGGAGATGCGCAGGGATACTAAGGGCTCGGGCAACAATAACATGTTCGCTACGAACACATCTGAGGGCGCATCTTGCGGCTTACGTCCTCGCTCCCTCTCTCGCCGTAGCGCTGCTACGCCTCGGTAGGTCGCTGTGGGCGCGCTCGCAATCTACACCCTCATATGCGTTCTCGCATGAACAGTTATTATTGCCCGAGTCCTAAGGCAGCGGTTGATTGTGAACGTAGGCCACAACACTTCGGTACATCAGTGGCACAAAGAGACGTATGCGTTCATAAGGCCTTTCGGGTTCTTTCAATTCACCGAAATGCGCGTAGCTGGTCACATTGAGATCGTTGCCTGTCGCAGTGTCGAACATTTTCTCGATGACGACCGCACCATGCAATACGCTGATAAAGCCTGTCCCCTTTGTTTTCTGATACTCAATGCGTATCTTTGTAGGATTTTCTGGGGTTCCAGCAAGCACTTGATGTCGCCACGTGATTTGATAATCGAAGAGGCTGCCCAAACCCCCAGGTGGAACATTGTTAAAGACAAGGCAGATATCGGATTTTCCGCGTACCCCTAATGCGCATTCCCCAAGGAACCTGGACTGGATCTCGGCACGGTCAGTCACGACCTGTTTGTCTTGTAAGGCCTTCCAAACTTTGCTGATAGGCGCTTTGACGTAGCCTTTGACTTGCGCCCACGATTGACCCATGTCGTCGGATTTCGTTCCGTTGTCGTCGAGATAGACTTCTGGATACGTATTGTTGTTATCTACAGGAGGAAAATTGATAGTCCCTAGCAAGGGATTGATCGATGCCAAAAGCGTATCGTCAAACGGAACTTCCTCTGGTGAACCACATCCAAGCACGAATAAGGCAGATCCTGTGAGTAGCGTACAGAAGATCGTACGCCCCATGTTTTTAATCCGATGTTTGGCCACCTAAATAACCTCCTACGTATACTATGCGCCGGTGAAATTTTCGCTTTTGGGCTTTGCCTTTTTGATTTTCTCTTCATCAAAAAAGCTCGCCATATTAACAATATGATTTGCTTTTTTTCTTCGATAAAATCGAAAACCCTTTGCCCAAAAGTGCAAATTTCACAGGCGCACAGTATGCAAGCCCTGAGGCGTGTATGAATCCAATATTTTGTCACAAAAGACAAGGCAGCTCCCAAGTTGGTGCGACCTTGGCAACATCAGCAGAGGATTCTGGGTTCACACAAAAAACATCCACTTCCTCTATTGTACGAGAGCTTCTAAAAAAACCATAAAAAACAAATACTTACAGAACTGTTTATGCGCCAAAATCTCAAGCGCTGACAAAGTGCCTACAAAAGAATACATTGGTCCTATGTTGCTTGAATGGATTGTTACTATAGCGTTTGTGTCAGCACCTTGTGATCTTCCATTTGCGATTGAACCTTCGACATCACTCCCAAGTTTTCCAGAGGCCACACTGAAGGCCATGCGTGAAGACGGTGTTGCGCTGTTTTCTGGCCAAGAAGCAGGGGCGGGTACACGCTATATCAAAGCCCTCGTTCTTTTTGATGCGAGTGCGGATGAGACGATGAAACTCCTGACGCAAACAGCACGACAGGTTGAATATTTGCCCCTGCTTAAACGTGCGACGGTGCTAGAGCATCAAAGCCACGAGAATGTTGAAAAACATGAAGTCAAAGCAGGGCTATTCACCGTGGTTTATCAGATGCGGCATCACTGGAATATGTCAACGCGACAGATCTGGTGGTGTTTGAATGCAAACGCTGACAACGACCTCAAGGTCGCACGTGGTTATTGGCGGATCTATCCGTTGGATAGCACGCAGAGCATAGGTGAATACGGTACCCACGTGGATGTTGGAACTGCGGTGCCTCAGTTTTTACAAGATTTTGCGGTGAGGAAAGATGTGCCCAAAGCGCTGAATAACCAAAGGCTGTGGGTTAATTCTGGTGGAACATTCAAATACAAAAGTTGATGTAGACCGATTTCTATATTCAGGGATTGAAAGCGGTCTTGTCTTTCGTAGTCCGATCTTTTTGCGGTGGCTCACGTGCGGTGCATTGTTGTTGTGGCTTGGGATGACTGTGTGGGTTTTTGCTATTACCGTGCATGAACGTACTTGGTTGGAACCGCGTGTTTACTTGGGATTGGTTTTTTTTGATCTGCTGTTTTTGATCACAGCATTGCACCATCAAATGCACCGGGTGATTGTGGATATACATGGCATGACTATCACCGGACTTTTACAAATTTCATCAACCTATTGGCGTGATATTATCAAGCATGAGCGTGGTTTTGGTCTTCATTTTTGGACCCGTGATGGTGGAGGATTTTCGTTATCGCCTCTGGATACCGAGCGATTTGATGATCTTGTCGCTTTGTTTACGCGGCAACGCATGATCCCTCAAGAACACATGAAGAATAATGCCGAAGTTACTTCGCATGAGAAGCAACTGCGTAAACGTCCTGGAAAACACCGGCGTCAGCGAAAAAGTTAATAAAACTGCCGCGCCCAACGCCTAATGGTCGCAATATTTTTTTCTTCGGTGCACAGCGGTGCTTTGTGGCGATAGATTTTATTTTCCCAGATGGGAAAATCATTGGAAAATTCACGATAGATAATATGGGGCAGAAAGAAACGATAAACCATATCACGAAGAGGGCCTTGTCTTTTTATCGCAATCCATTGATGGATCTCCAGTGTCTCTTCATTAATGGGTGTACTTGTTAAAAGAACCTTGACGGTGACACTTTCAGTGACAACGGTTGATTCTACAACACCGAGTCCATAATAAGTGATGTCCATTATCGGATGTCGCGTTACACCAAGAAGCTTGCGTGGAGCTTGCATGCTCACGAAAAATCGAGGCCCATCGAGATGAAAATCAAATAGCGTTGGGTCGGCTAGATAATCATGAACACGACTGAAATGTGCGAGATCAATCGCATTTTCAGCAACCTCTTGCACGTGCGTGCGGGTGCGAAACACAAGATGAAACGGTTGCATCCATGCATTATCGTGAAATTCAGAAATATGGGGAAGTTCTATGGACGTGCTTTGTGGCTTGCCCCAAAGAACAAACAGTTTGCCATCGTCTTCATGGCATTGCATCTCAGTACCAAGAAGAACAATGCCATCACGCCGCATTCGAAATTTTATCACTGTGCCACAGATCGTTGCATTTCGTTCATCGCCCGGCTTCATTCCATGCGTTTCAGCGACAAAATACCAAGCATTCGGATACGGCGTAAATGGATAGCGATATCCTGCGTTGTTCATGCGGCGACCTCATTCACTGTTGCTTCTTGAAAAAATTGCCGGGCCCATCGCCTATAGTTCGCAACATCTTTTTCTTCAGCACAAAGGATAGGTTGGGCACGATAGATTTTGTTCTCCCAAATGGGCAAATCATAGGAAAACTCACGATGGACGAGAGGAGGCACCAGCAAACGATGGATTGTATCACGCAGACGCCCTTGTTTTTTGATGGCAAACCAGAGATTGATGCGGACGGTGTCCTCATCGATGGGCGTATTGGTGATGAGTATTTTCGTGGTGACGTGGTCGCTTACTACATACGTTTCAATCAGACCAACACCATAGCACGTGATATCCATCTTGATTGTTTCCGTGATGCCAAACATGGTGCGTGGTCCTTCCGTGGACATCACGAGATGAGGGCCATCGATACGAAACGAATGACATGCAGGGGCAGATCTATAACCATGCACATTGACCATGTGTGCACGGTCGACTGTATTTTCTGTGATATCTTGCACATGGGATCGTATTTTGAACACATGATTAAATGGGCCCATCCACCCATCATCGCGAAGCTCAACAAAGTGTGGTAGCCTCATGACTTCTTTTTGTTGTGTGCCCCAAAAAACATACAAGAGACCATTGTCTTCATGGCACTGCATGGCATTGTCCAAAACGATGATGCCATTCGATTGCATACGAAATAGAATCCTTGTGCCACACACGATACCGCTTCGTTCATCACCGGGCTTCATATCACGTGTTTCAGCGATGAAGTACCAGCCATTGGGATACGATGTGAATGGATAGCGGGGCGTTCTATCGCTCATGCCGCTGCAGCCTCTTCTACCCCAGTTTCTCTGTAAAATTGTTTGGCCCAGCGTCTAAGCACCATCAAAGGTCTTTCGGCGGAACAAAGCTTGGGCTTTTCGCGATACATTTTGTGATTGAGGATCGCACGATCACCGTCTACAAAACGGACCACTTCTTTGGGCAAAAACCAACGCAAGAAAAGGTTTAAGCCTGGAATTTTTGATTTTTGGTATACGAAGCTTACACCAATACGTAATTTGTTTTCATTGATAGGTGTTGCACTGTGGATCACGCGCACAGTCACAAGATCTGTGATGTTGCGCCCAAAAACAACACCCAAACCATAGCAATCCAGTGTTACGTCAAAGGGATTGCGCACGCCAAGAAGACGGCGTTCTCCTAAAAATCGCACGTGCAATGCGGCGCCTTCGCATATGAGACTCTCTATGCGTGGAACTTCTTTGTAGTCATGCACGAGAGGGAAATGTCCCATATCCAAGGCATTCTCCGCCATTTCTTGCACATGGGAATCCACTTCATAATTCCAGTGCAAGAGCTTACTGTAGTTCGGATCGCTAAATTCAGGCATGACGGGAAGATCAAATTTGGGTGCTTCACCCTGCTCATCGTAATAGATGAAGATCGCGCCGTTGATCTCTTGGGTGGGGTACATTTCAAATTTCGCCTTGGGCGGTATTTTGGCGCAGTAAGGGATATCTACGCATTGGCCGTCGTGGTCAAAACGCCAACCGTGGAATGGACATTGAATGGTGTCACCCACTACTTTTCCACCGACACCAACGTGCGCGCCAAGATGGGGACAATAGGCATCGCGTGCACTCACGGTACCACTTTCGCCACGAAATACGACGATCGATTTATTGAAATATTCAACCGTTTTAATTTCTTTGCGTTTGATATCGCGCGACAATAAAACTTGGTACCAGCCGTACGGGTAGGGTCCCATGGGAAATCGATAGTCCATTGTGTATCCCCTTTGGTTTCTATTATCTGTTTGTTGGGTTGTGATTGATGCTAGTATTTGCATGATACGCGATCGTTTTAGCATCAAAAAATAAAAGAGGAGCGATAACAGGCATTGGAGAAACGCATGCAGCAATGCTTCATCAAGGGATACTCATTTTTTCGTCGAACCGTATGTCCATTTCTGTTGATCACAGGATTACCAGGAACCGTTTTTGTCCTTTGGTTTACGGCAACACAACTGGGCGGATCATTCACGATGTTGGCCGATCACTTTCGTGCGGTTGGATTTTTCCAAGCATTGCGCGGCATGATTGTGCCCCATTTTTTGGGTTCTCGTATTGCGTGGACGATGTTTGCACTCTTTGTCACCGTGCAGTTATTCCTTCTGCGACTGATCCCAGGAGAGCGCATTGAAGGCCCTGTGAGCCCCAAGGGACATGTTCCCATATACCGCGACAATGGTCTCGCATGCTTTGGCCTCACGATGTTTCTTTATCTTGGTGCAAGCGCGGGTCTGGGATTGTTCTCACCCGCACTGATTTTCGACCATTTTGCTGATCTCTTGGGCGTTCTCAATCTCGTGGCACTTTCTCTGTGCGTTGTATTGTACATCAAAGGGCGTATTGCCCCTTCAAGCCCGGATTTCAGCCATACAGGCAATATCATTTTTGATTATTACTGGGGCACCGAATTGTATCCCCGCATTGCTGGATTTGATATCAAACAGGTCACCAACTGCAGAACGGGCATGATGGGCTGGGCTGTTATCATCGTAAGCTTCGCTGCCAAACAAAAAGAACTTGGTGGTCTTACCGATGCCATGTGTGTCAGCGTTGCCTTGCAGCTTATTTACATTGCCAAGTTTTTTTGGTGGGAGCGCGGTTATTTTCGTTCGCTCGATATCATGCACGATCGTGCCGGTTTTTATATCTGCTGGGGTTGTCTTGTGTGGATACCTGTCTTTTACACGATTCACACTTTGTATCAGGTAAAACAGCCCAATCATCTTGGAACACCTCTTGCCATTGCTATCTTTCTCATGGGCGCTGTTGCAATTTTCATCAATACCCAAGCGGATGCGCAACGTATGCGTGTGCGTGCCACGGGCGGCAATACGTTGGTTGCTGGAAAAGCGCCTGTGCTGGTGCGTGCTCACTACACCACTGCGGATGGACAACAGCGTGAAAGTATTTTGCTCGCATCGGGTTGGTGGGGGGTCTCTCGGCACTTTCACTACGTGCCTGAAATTTTAGCTGCGCTTGCGTGGAGCATTCCGGCGGGAACATCGCACCTCATGCCCTATTTGTATGTTCTTTTTTTAGCGGTATTACTGTTTGATCGTGCATTTCGCGACGATAAACGATGTGCCGCCAAATACGGCAAAGACTGGGATGTTTACAAAGCCAAAGTTCCGTGGAAGTTCATTCCAGGAATTATGTAACTGACCTTACGCGGTCACACATCGAACAAGCTCCATATTCATGAAAATTGAATCGATTATCGTTCTTTCGCCATTGCGTGTGCAGTTTCCTCCCGCCTTCCACAAAAGCCACGTGACGCGCATGATGTTTGGGATTTGATTGTTTTTTTTGATCGCGTCACAACGCTTTTGTGGAAGGCGGGAGGAAACTGCACACGGATGGCGAGGCAGAGAGGTCCAGCGTGACAAACCAATTCCACCGCGTAATATCGTTATGTAACAAACTCATTTTCGCTTTTCGCAACCACGGCCGCAACCGCCAAATCGCCGGTGACATTGACCGTTGTTCGGAACATATCAAGCACCCGATCGGCGCCGATAATGATTGCGATGCCCTCAGCAGGGATGCCGATAGCTCCGAGCACCAAGGCAAGATTGATCACGCCGGATCCTGGAACACTGGCTGTGCCAATGGATGCGAGGGTTGCAGTAAGCACAATGGTCATCTGTGCATTAATCGAAAGATCCATACCGAAGATTTGTGCAATGAACATGGCCGACACACCTTGATAAAGTGCCGTTCCATCCATGTTCACAGTGGCGCCGAGGGGCAATACGAAACTTGCAACACTTTTGCTTATTTTCATATTTTCTTCAGCGCATTTGATGGTGACCGGAAGTGCTGCAGCCGACGATGACGTTGAAAATGCGATCAGTTGCGCGGGTCTAATCTGTGCAAGAAATTGCCGAAGGCTCATCCTGGCACCAAAACGTACAAGGCCGCCATAAATCACGATGGTGTGAATCAGAAGCCCAGCACAGGTGACGAGGATATAGACAAAGAGCGCTTTTAAAATTGAAAATCCACTGTTGGCAACCACATCGGCCATCAATGCGGCAACACCAAAGGGCGCAAGCGCCATGATCCACTGGATCATCGCAATCATCGCTTGTTGAATTTTATCGAAAACTTCGAGTGTTACAGCGCTTCCACCAATGCTTGCAAGTGCCACGCCAAGCATCACTGCAAAGACGATAATTTGTAACATGTGGCCGGAAGCCAGTGCATTGGCCGGATTGATGGGGATCATGTCGAGCAACATATCCGATGTGGACGGCAGCGATAAAACGCGGCTTACGTTGTCGGTCACCACACCATCAAATTGTGCTTGCAACATCGTTCTTGATTTTGCATCCACCACATGGCCTGGTTTGGCAATGCCTGCAATAAGCAATCCAATCACGATCGCAATGGCGGTTGTGAGAAGATAGAGTGCGATGGTTTTGCTTCCCATTCGGCCCAGACGACGTACGTCGCCCAAACTGGCAACGCCAACCACCAGTGACGTAAACACCAGCGGAACGATTACCATCTTGATCAGACGCATAAACAAAGCGCCGATGGGGCGTAGCCAGTCTATAAAATGAAAGCCGGTACTGCTTAAGGGTTCAGGCCACGTGACCGTATCGCCATCTTCTAATGTTCGCACATCGGGCTTTAGCCAGACGTTGGCAGTGCCATGCAGATCGGCACCGAGGCGTTGTCGCAATGAACCATCGGCATCGAGGAGTACCAATTTTTCATCGACCGTGAGATGTACCGATTCCCAACCTTCCACGTTTTGTGTGGCAGCCGTGGGCAATGGACGCAAAAGTTCAATAGGATATTTGCTGGGGAGGTCTATTTCGCTTGCTGCTTCTGTGGGATTTAAACGCAGGTTTAAGCGTGAACCGTCCGCGACAATATAGCTTGATTTTTCGAGCCACGGAGATCTTGGTCCCATGGCATAACCGAGGATCGCTCCGATAGTCATACCTATGAGAATTTTCGTATAAATTTTCACTTAGCAGATCTCCGGTTAAAATGGCAGATCGAAATCGTATTCACACCTGACACAGGCGGTCAATGTGGTTCGCCATCAGACAATAGAAGATATATATTGACCCAATCCCCAGGACGCTGCAACATCACAGAGCGTGAGCCTGCCCGTGCTGGAGGCATTCGATCAATGTCCGTTGTTTCACTTTCGGGTGTTTTGCGTCCAAAACCTTTGAAGGGCAGCATTGATGTCCTTAAAACCATGGAATACCCACCCGACGATCCAAGACAGCAAAGACTTGTCAATATTCCTCGTATCAAGAGCATCACACGATCTGGGCAAGATCTTTGCATCATACGTGTAGACACACAACAAGGTCCCGGGGCGCTTGTACCGCAGAATGATCTTCGGCGTGGATACAATGGAAAAACAGATACGTTGGGAAGTATTTTTAATATCAGACGTGATGTGGCTGCACGCATTGCATGCCAAATGCCACTGCCGGGTGAAGAAAAATTGTCGGGCTTTATGGCACAGGCCTTTCGGGATGACGTGGGCGATGGTGCTATCATAGGACGAAGCAGCAAACCCTATGCGTTGGGGCATTGGTTGATCGTCGATGGCTTGGCATCAGAGTTTGATACCCTTGCCGAAGCACGGCGTGTACAGCAAAGTACCGGAAGCATGGATCCCGATTTTGTGGAGCGTCAGATCAGGCCCACAAAACTCACACCGTCTGATCAATCCAACACGCTTAAACCCGAAAAGTTTGTGGATCTTCTGTCCAGATGTGAACCTGGTTATGTGATTGCTCAAAATTCGTGGGATGGCTCCTCGGTTCAAGCGCGTCGCCATTTTCATTTGTTTGAAAATTTACCTTTGCCTGTTTTTGATGCTCCTGTGCTTAACTCTGTTGTTTTAGATGATGGTGCTCGCATCGAAACGCTTAAGTATCCGCTTCCCGTGATTGCTATCTCGACATCATCGATTCATGTGATGACAGAACACCTCCAAAAGATTGCAAGCGAAACTGAAAAAATGGCCACCGATCTTATCGTGACCTTGGTGGGAACGTACGATGTACAAGGGATGCATGCATACGCGATCATCCACCGAAGAACGGATTTTCGTGCCTGTGATTATCGCGAAATGAACGCTTGGCGCACGATACGCGAACGCTTAGACGGATCGTGGGAAAATTTGTTGGGTGGACGTTCAGAAAGGCCCTGGGCGGGGTGGCTTGAATTATCTGGTGGTGTGCTTGCGCAAAGTGGTCATGCTGCCGAACGCATGACACCCGAAATTCACAGACAAATCCTTAAAACGCTCGCACCGGATACAGCAATCGTTGGAAAGCTTTTGCATCGATGCGGACTCACTGAAATGCATCATACTTTCTGATTAAGCGCATCACCGAAAATACTGGTAAACACATTGGTTTCAGCAGGTTTTCGTGAACGCTCCAAAGGCACGTCAGGTTCTGGGGCCTTGCCAATGGCGACCATGGTGACGGGAGCGAAGCCTTCAGGGATCTCACAGACCTCACGCGCTCGCTTTTTATCAAAACCTGCCATGGCATGGGTAAAATGACCTATGGCCACGGCTTGCAACGCCATATATCCAACGGCAATACCCACATCATGAACTGCCCAATCGTTGGGTAGACCGTTGAGGGTATAATCGTGCTTGGCCACGCATAGGATCAGAGCACTGGCGCGGCAACACCACGCTTGATTGGCTTCTACAAGACAGGTGAGCAGACGTTCAAAATCTTCGCTGTCCTCACGATGGGCGACTAAAAATCGCCAAGGTTGTTCATTAAAGCAGGAAGGGGCCCAGCGCGCAGCTTCTAGGATTGACCAAAGATCTTCCTGAGAAATAGGCGTGATAATAAAATCCCGAGGACTTCGGCGACGGGCAATCAGTTCATGAACAGGATATTCGGTAGGGGCAAGTGAGTTGTGTGGCATGGGGAAAATCTCCGGCATGACTGATAGCTGCTTTTTCTGCCTTGCGTCCACCCTTGCAGCACTTGGGGACTGCGGTTATCCTAGACGTTCGAGGTTGCAACGTGACCATTCCTCTTATTTACGGCCTTCCAGCGTACGAATTGCTTACATCCCAGGTGGCGCGCGGTCTGGGTGCCGACATCGGCCATCTCTCATGCAAAAATTTCCCGGATGGTGAACGCTATGTAAGGATCTTGGACGATGTACGCGGTCGCAACGCCGTGATCATTGGCGGCACCATCGATGATCAAACCACGCTGACGTTGTACGATCTCGCGTATGCCTTGGTTAAATACGGTGTCCAACGTTTGATCATGGTGGTGCCCTACTTTGGGTATGGCACCATGGAGCGTGCGGTTCTACCGGGCGAAGTGGTCACCGCGAAAACCCGCGCACGATTGCTGTCGTCTATTCCCATCGCACGGCAAGGCAACAGCATTATTTTGGTCGATTTGCACAGCGAAGGTGTTGCCCATTATTTTGAAAATCATCTCACGTCCTTTCATGTGTCCGCACAATCGGTGGTTCTTGATTTGATCCGTGAATTTGGCGGGAAAGATTGTGTGGTGGCGAGTACCGATGCAGGCCGTGCCAAATGGGTGGAGCATTTGGCCAACCAATTGGGTACCGAAGCTGCATTTGTGCTTAAAAGACGCCTCTCCGGAAGCGAAACAGAAACCATCAGTACCAGCGCTCAGGTGCATGGTCGCCATGTGGTGATTTACGATGACATGATTAGGTCAGGTAGCTCGTTGATTGGCGCAGCAAAAACATACCGTGAGGCGGGTGCCAAAACCGTGAGTGCAGTGGCAACCCATGGTGTTCTTGTTGGACAAAGTTTGCAACGAATTCTGGAGAGTGGCCAAATTGATCGCATCGGCGTGACCGATACGCACCCGGCCGCACTTGCACTGCAATCACCTCGCTTTGAAGTGCGAAGCATTGCGCCGGTGCTTATTGAGGCGCTTGGACGGCATCTTTAGGCCACATACCTACAGACACGCCGAGGCCCGGTTTTTTGTTAAAACCAACGTTAAACATTTTTCCGTCCGAACAACGCATCCATGCATTGAGCGGTGCCATTTCTGCATCACCATCGCGTCGAACGAGAAGCACGCGAAGCTCGGTCCCTACGGGGCGGCTCTCTGGGCCTGCGGCTTGGATCCAGTGGGCGTATTCCACTTTTTGTTGGAGGCACCAATCTTTGCGTTGATCTTCGGGGATCAATGAAATGGTTTGGGCTGTGGGATTAAGATCTACGCCTTGTCCGCTGAATGACAACAACGGTTTCAGAACATAACCGGATAAATCACCGGCCAGAAGATCTGGTTTTGCATCGCAAACCCGCAGAGTTTGGGGCACGCAAGATTTATCTTGGATGGAGGCCATGGATGCTTTGGCCCACAAGAACTGCTCTTCAGGACGCGGCCAAAATTCGGTATCAAGGGTTTTGATATCGAAGGGAAGCGGATCTTTCACATCGTCAGCGACGATGCGGTAGTAAACCCGTTTGACTTCAATAGGAGCGCCGTCCGCAGGATTGGGTCGATAGAGCTTGCGACCTACTTGGGTCAGGTCTTTGGCATCCACGACAGCAATGCCCAGTATTTTTTGGGTCGCATTGAATTCGGCATTGGTTTTTTGTTCGGCAATACGAACATCAACAAGCGCGCAATCTTCAACGGGATGGTCACCACAAATGCAATCACGCAGCAAACCGATATAGCTTTCATCACTCAAGTCGTTCGCGGTCCATCCCCACGTGGTTGGAAATCCATCAAGTCCTTTGAGTGTTTCTTGCAAGGCATGAAAGTGTGTCCAGTTTTGAAAATAATGATTGGGGCCTGCTTGCAGTTCAATCAAACGCAAATCGAGTTCACCCGCTGTGCGCGTGACTGCAAAATCGACACACATCACGTGAGGAAGCGCTTGTACTGTGGTGTCAAAGGTTGGTGTTCTGTACGCGGGGGGAACATAGTCCACGAGTGCGGCAGGGGCCTTACGTGCATGCAATGTAGAGGTAAGATCAAGTGCTGTTGAAAACGCTTTGTCACGGAGATCCGATGGGAGGAAAACAGGGTGTTCAGCAACACGCAGGCCCATTTTGATGCAGTTTTTTTCAATGCCCGTCATGAGGTCTTGATACATGGCCGGTTGCCACACTGCCGCATATTGTTCTTGAAGGGCTTGGGCTTCTTGTGCTGTAAATTGCGTCGCATCGGAAACACGTGCGGTAGTAGACATATTTATTGAACTCCAGATAACAAATAAATCATCTCATAAGATATTTGTCCATATTCTGCAATGTCGTATCCATATTTTGCTCGATCATCATGAGCCCACTTCGACGCAAAGAAAGTTCAACGAGTCGGTCGGCAAGCTGTTGGAGCTCTTCACGATGGGCCTTGTAGTAGGTTTCCCACACTGAAATAAGATAGATGATTTGTTCCGGTGTATAATCGTCCATGGCACTGTGCTGTTGATCAATCGAAAATTCAATGCGTTCATAATTGTTGTTGGCATCAAGAATGGCTTGCAATACGAGATCGGTACTTTGACGTCGCATTTCCATGGCGCCCTCGATTGAAACACCGAGCAGCTTGGCAAGCCCACCTGTTTCTATGCCAGTGGGTGGTGGTGTCACATAGGTGCCTGTTCCGACAGAAACAACCAATGGATCGGGCATACCGGGAAAAATCTGCTTGGCTGCGGCATAACCATGATCGGCTGGGTTGTTTGCAAATAGTGCGCCATCCATGGTGACGGTGTGCGATGCTTGAGACGGGGCTTCACCCAAAATAAAATACGTGGGTGCATTGGATGATGCAGCGGTCGCGTCGACGACAAGTGTGTTAGGTTCTGTTGTTTTCCGGTACACATGGGCTTCATAGCCGTTAGCATCTGACCACCAGCCGGATGTGATGATCAGATCATCGGCCAAGGCAGCACCGAGTGTGATCTCGCCAAAATACATGCTCAGCAATTCGTTTTTAAGCGAATCTTCGTAGATGGGATGTTCGATCCCATCCAGGCTTTTCCAATGATTGAGCTCAGGATCTGGAAATATTTGGGCTGCGTCTTCCAAATAAAATTTGAGTAAATCGGAAGCGCGATAGAGTGGTTTTCCTGTTTGAGGATTTGCGGCAGTGAGTGCGCCCGCAATGATTGATCCGGTGGATGTTCCAGAAAAAATATTGAACAACTGTGATGTATGCATGCCTGTAAGGGCTTCAAGCTTTTCGAGAAATAAGACTTCAAGCAAACCACGCTCTCCACCGCCATCCAAAGAGAGGACGGCATTTTGCTGCGTGTTTTGTTCAAACAACAGATCATCGATCATGCTTTTCAGTCGAGCGTTTTCATGGCGAAGACGTTGGTTGCGTTTTTGAAGTTGCGCAATTTTTCGATGCAACGCGACTGTGGTGGCTTGGGGCGGAGAATAAGGGATCTCAGCAATACTTAAGGATAATAACAACGCGAGACACTGCACGGGAATACCCCACCCATCCCGCGGCTCATGGCTTTGTGTAACTTAATCGTACGTATGAAAAACAGCAATACTATAAAAACGGACGTCATTCTTGGAGTAGCAGGCCCCTGTGCAGGGCCATCGCATCTTATTCTTTGTTTGTCTCGCCATCCGTGTGCAGTGTCCTCCCGCATCCACAAAAGCCACGTGACGCGCATGAATTTTTGGATTTGATTGTGTTTTTTTAACGCGTCACAACGATTTTGTGTATGCGGGAGGACACTGCACACGGATGGCGAGGCAACGATAACTAGATCCTCTTGTTTAACCAAACCGCGCTGTTCTCCACTCCCGCAAATCTTCAACGCTCACGTACAACGCCGGAACAACAAGCAGTGTGACCAGCGTCGCAAACATCACACCAAACCCAAGACTGATGGCCATGGGGATGAGAAATCGTGCTTGCACCGAGGTTTCAAAAATCATCGGGAACAAACCAAAAAACGTGGTGAACGACGTCAGAAGAATAGGTCGAATGCGGCTGATGGCGCCTTCTGTTACGGCATGGGTTGGGGAAATTCCCGCCGTTCTTAATTCATTGGTCCCGTGGACGAGCACCAACGAATCATTCACGACCACACCCGACAGTGCAATGATGCCAAAAACACTGATGATGGTCAGGCTGAATCCCATCAGTACGTGACCTAGGACCGCACCGACAAAGCCCATGGGAATGGCCGTCATGATAATGAATGGCTGGATGTAGTTTTTAAATGGGATCGCCAAGAGTGCGTAAATAATGAAAAGCGCAAGCAGGCCGCTTTGTTTGAGGCTCACAAATGTTTCGCCTTGCTCGCGTTGTGCACCGACCACATCGGCTTCAATGCCAGGATAGCGTGTCTTTAGTTGGGGCAAAATCTCTGCACGGACCACATCAAGGATCGGTTTGGAAGATCCTACACCCGGACGCAATTCACCGGATACATTGATAATGCGTTGGCTCTCTTCGCGTTTGATTGTGGTGGGAGAAACACCGCGCTTAATGGTGACAGCTTGAGAAATAGGCACACGGGTTCCATCGGGGGTTCGCAAAAGAAAATTATCCAAGAGATATTCATCACGCCGCTCTTCTTGCGGCAATCGCGTCATGACACGCACTTCATTGCGTCCGCGTTGATCGCGCAAAGCAAGACTTCCATACAACGCGCCGCGCACTTGTTTTGCGATGTCGCTTGATGTGAGCCCTAAGCTTCTTGCTTCTTGATTGATGTGAAAATCAAGTTGCGGTCTTCCAGAGGCATGGGAATTGTCGATGTTGTAGAGCCCAGAAAAGGCGCGCAGTTTTTCTGTGAGCGTCTCTGCAGCCTCGCCTAAAAGTTCAACATTGGGATGGGAAAGTTGAATATTGACTGCAGCGCCAGCACCGGGACCTGAAGCATGCTTGACGGTGAGCGCTTGAATGCCAGGAATGGGCGGAATTTTTTTGGACCATACTTTGGCCAAATCGGCCGCGCCAAATGTGCGTTCATCGCTCGACACCAAATTGACTTCGATATCAGCGACATGACCTCCGGAAATGCTATCGGCCGCATTGCCGCCCGAACCGCCTTCACCGATGCGAGAAAATGTTCCCACAACGGATTTCTCGGCATGCATTTCTGTGATGGCTTCGCGCAAACCTTTTTCGATAATACGTTGGACTTCTTGTGTGCGTTCGACAGGATGTCCATAGGGCATACGTGCGGTAACGCTCACCACATCGCCTTCAAGTTGTGGAAAAAAGTTGAAAGGCACGTATCCTGTCGCAATGGCGCCCATGACGACTATAAAAACAGAAAGGCTTCCAGCCAGAACCAAGTAGCGGTTTTTCAGGGTCGATGCGAGAAGCCGTTTGTACTGATTGTTGCTAAAACGTATGAGAGCATCGTTAACGCCGTTTTGGACTTTTTCTATCCATGAGGGATTGGCGTATTTCGCTTCGCCTCTGATATTGCTTCCATGGGCCAAGTGGGCAGGTAATACAAACAGACATTCAAACAATGAAATCAACAACACACCGATGACGATAACGGGGATCAGGCTAAAAAATTTCCCGAGTACACCCGGCATTGTGAGAAGCGGCATAAAGGCAGCCACGGTGGTAAGAACCGAAAAAATGACAGGCACTGCCATTTCTTGGGCTCCCTGAATGGCAGCTTGTAGGGGAGGGAACCCTTGCTCTAATTTTTTATAGACATTTTCACCAACCACAATGGCATCATCGACCACAAGACCGAGCGTGATGATCAGCGCAAATAGCGTGATCATGTTGATGGAGATCCCAAATATGGGCATGAAACAAAATGCGCCGAGGAAGCTGGTGGGAATACCAAGGGCGATCCAGCCTGCGAGTTTCATGCGCAAAAACAAACCGAGTGTAAGCAATACCAAAACAAAACCCGAGCGTGCATTGCGAAGCAAAAGGTCGATTCGCGAGTCGAGTACCAATGAACGATCACGCCATATAGATGCTTTCATATGGCCTGGGAGAGACGCTTGCAGGGTGGCTGCATAGGCTCGTACGACTTCTGCGATACGGATGGGGCTTTCATCGCCTACGCGATAGGCAGTAAGGCGCACAGCGGGTTTGCCATCGTAACTGTACGAGAGATGTGTATCCGAAAAGCCGTCTATGATGGTGGCGATATCTCCAAGACGTACGGCTGCGCCTTCGCGTGTGCCGCGCAAAATGATGTTTTCAAATGCAGGTGCATCACGTTTTCTATCGGCGACGCGTACCAAAATATCACCGGACCGTGTTTCTATGGAACCTGCGGGCAATTCCACCGATGCGGTTGCAATTTGCGCTGCAACTTCCGGCAAGGTGAGACCGTAGGCTTCGAGGGTATCGTTTGGGATCTCCACCGAGATTTCAAGGGGCGATGTGCCACGTACCGCAATTTGTGTGATTTCGCTGCTTCGCAAAAGTGCTTGGCGTGCATCCTCGGCCAATGCATGAATTTCTCGAAGTGGGAGATCACCTGATATCACCAACGAAATGATTTCGGTATTGGGGGTCATGATGCTGATCACAGGTTTTTCAGAATCCTGTGGCAACGTGGTGATGCGATCGACGGCACTTTTGATGTCATTAAGAACACGATCTTTGTTTTCGCCGAGCATCAACTCAGCAACAACGAGACCTTGGCCTTCGTTGGCCAGGGATGTCACGCGTTTGATACCATTGAGACCGCGCACCACCTCTTCCACAGCAAGCACGACGCCTTGTTCAACTTCGGTGGGGCTTGCACCTGGATAGGGGATCACAATTTGCACGGTATCAAGATCAAATTCTGGAAAAATTTCGACGGCGATGCGGCTAAGGCCTGAAAGCCCGCCCAAAAAGATGACCACCATGACGAGGTTTGATGCAACGGCATTGCGTGCCATCCATGCGATGGCACCTTTGTGCCAGTGTTCCACAGCACTCATGGTGTTGCACCTGTTGTTTCAGCCACTTCTTGGCCTTCAAGCGGCATTAACATGGGACTTGCTACAACACGATCGTTTTTGGCGATGTCGCCCGTCACGACAAGATCCGAACCTTCTTGCCATAGCACCGTGATTTTTTTGGGATGAATTTTATTTTTGTCATCCACAACCCATACCCGTTCGCGTTCGTGAACGGCTACATCGGGTAATTTAAATGTATCGTTGATCTCTCGGCCGGTCAGTGTGACCGTCACATAGCTGCCTACGAGAAGCGGCATTTTTCCTGTGTTGGGATTTTTGATTTCAAGTGTAATTTTCGCGCGCCGTGTTTGCAGATCGACATCACGCAATACTTCTAAAACCTGTGCTTTTCGTTCGATGATCTCATTGCCTGTATTTTGTTGAACGATGGCTATTGCTTTGTTGTGGTCACCAAGCATTGACAATGCTGCAACGGGTACCGAGGCTGTGATCCAATATGCATCGCTGCCAACCAATGTTGCGATGGGCGCACCCATGCCAACAAATTGTCCCACGTCCACGGATTTGGTTTGGAGAAATGCATTGAACGGTGCACGCAATGTGGTGCGTGCTAAATTAAGTTGTGCGCGGCTTACGCCGCTTTGTGCGGCTTCGAGGGCCAATTTGGCGGCGTTGAGCTGGGGTGACCGCAAGGCGAGTGCGTTGTTTTGTTCATGGGGTGCTTGTCCTGGGGCAATGACTTCCCATTCTTGGCCTGCAAGTTGTTGGCGTTCGCTTTCTTGCCTTAAGGCGAGTTCGGCGCTTTTGGCTTGGGACAATTTTTCTTTCAGTGCAATGCGATAATCGCGATCATCAATGCGTGCGATCACATCGCCTTGCTTGAAAATTCCACCGGGCCGAAATGTGTTGGCAGTCCATGCGATGGTGCCCGTAAGTTCTGCATTGAGCACCACCTGTTTGGCGGGGCTCACAAGGCCTTGTGCCACCACTTTGGCGCGGGTGTTTTGCGGCATTGCACGTATGACGTGCACGGCTGTTTTAGGCGGCGTGGGTGCGACGCGTTTGCCTTTGCTTTTGGTGAGCACCATGATCACAACGATCAAAACGCCCAAACCCAAAACACCCAAGATTTTCCATCGAAGTCGCATGGTCTAAAATCCCCTGATTTGCATCTCTATTTTCTGCAGGGGCGGTTCGTGAACCGCCCCTGTTCTCATCTCACAAGCCCACGTGTCCAAGAACCACCAGCCGTATGATACACAGCGATACGTGCTAAAAGTGCATCACGTTCGGCTTCGATGCATGCAAGTTCAGCATTTTGAAAAAGAGCCAGCGCCGTAAAAACCTGAAGAGCTGTCCCCACACCGGCCATGTAGCGCGACTGTGATCCTTCAAACGTTTGCCGCGTAATTTTTAAGAGTTCTCGCTGTGCGACGAGGCGTGTTTGTTGTTCTACATCTTGCATGAGAGCCGTGCTTACCTGGCGTTCGGCTTCAAGAACGAGTCCATCGACGCGGTGTTTTGCGGCACGTTCTTGGGCTTCGAGTTGTCTTACTTTGGCATTTGGGCCACCAAAGCTTGTGAGTGGCACGCTGAGGACGGCCCCTGTGCTCCAAATATTTTGTGTATCGGTGGTTGTGATGTGACGCCACAACATACCGCCTTGGGCTGTGATCGAAAGCTGCGGCAAATAGGCTTCTCTAAATTGCACACGCATGCGATCGCGTGCGGCTTCGTGCAATGCCGTGGCGGCGCGCAAGTCGGGCCGTGCTTCAATGAGTGCTTCGTTGTTTTCCATGGAAAGCAGGGGCGGGGCATTGGGGAGATTTTCTGCAATTTTCAAAGTGTCTGATGTTGGGGCAAGTCCTGCGAGAGCGTGCATACGCTGGATTGCTGCGCGCATAGAGGCACGGATGAGCGGCACGCGTCCTCTGGATTGCGCCAACTGGGTACGTGCTTGCAAGACGTCGAGAAAATCAGCGTCGCCATGGCTGTAGCGTTGTGCGAGCAAGTTTTCGAGACGCGTGTTGGATGCAACCTGTGCATCTGCGACGCGCAATTGATGTGACGTGGCGACTGCATTGAGATAGGCCGAAGCCACGTCCATGGCGGCTTGAGCAGCAACGCTATCGGCTTGGGCGCGTCTGGCCGCAACGGTACGTTTGATACCGCGGTAGGCCACATAGCTGCTTCCAAAAATATCGAGTCGATAGCGCAATGTGGCCAGCACTGATCCATTAAAGAATACAGGCGGCCGATCTTGGGTGCTTCCTGAAATACCGACACTAAATCCGATGGTACTGCTGGGCGTCATCGTATTGGATGCGTCCAATGTGACGGTAGGAAATGCGCCGGCGAATATTTCGGTTTGCTGTGCGCGTGCTTCGGTGATGCCGTCTTGTTCCAGATACAACTGCGGGCTGTGCGTCAATGCTTGTGTGACAGCCTCTTGAAGATACACATCGCCAAGGGCGTGCCACCACGGAAGATCGGAGGTCGCTGAAAGAAGCATGAAAGGTAGGATGAAAATCACGGCTGGACTATACCTTCATCGTCATCCCCGCGAAAGCCTCATTCTTATAACTTCTCCCGCGTGCGGGGGAGGTCGCCGTGTAGCGGCGGGTGGGGGTTTGAAATAAATACAAAATTTCCCCATGAATTTTCTTCCAAGCGTGGCCACACTTCCCCGAGTGCGTTCTTATGTTATAGAGCCCAATAATTCATATCATTCAGGAGCTATAGAATATGCCACCGATCAATCCAACAAGCGCAAACGGTACGACCTTACCTTGGGCTCAATTTGCTGCTTTGGCTCAAGCTTGTGATCCCCGACAAGCATCGGCTCCCAATCCTACCGATGCCTATGATTCGACATCAAGCACAACGACTGCAGGACGCGGCCCCGGACGAACCACCCAGCCAGCGGCTGCAGGAAATTCCTCGACGCCTTTTGCGTCGTCTCCCGCGCCGACCAATGCGCAGAGTACGCCTCCCCAAGCATCGTGTGCGTTTTTTGATATCAATTATGGGAATTTTTGTTCGCTTTTAGAAATGGCCTCCAATAGCAGCACGGCTGCACAGATGAGCCGTTCTGATTTTAATCAGCTTGGGATCCAGGCAAATTTCTTTGTGCAGGATGCGGGCAGGAGCGCGTTTGTATTGCCACAGGAACAGCTTCAAAATTGTACATTGTTGGCTGAGCAATGTGCGCTTCGCGCCAACCCGCCACCACCGACTGTTGTCCCCGTGACACCGGCACCTCCAGGGGGCGGCGATGGCCTTTCCGTGGGCGCGATTGTGGGTATTGTGTTGGGCATTGTCGCAGGTGGTGTAGGGCTGACATGGGCAGGGAAAAAGGTGTGGGATTGGTGTCATCGTCCTGATGGTTTGTATCGTGTGGATGAGCAAGCAGATCCAGCTATGTATGATCACAATGATGATGCTGAGCGGCCCAGGGGCGCAATTGACGATGTTTAATCCACGTGTTTGTTCCTGAATTTGTTTCCTTTCGTCGATATACTTCCTCGGTCACGTTTTTATGATATAGACTATATGGCTTCATAGAAGCGATTATGTCGTCCAATGTAGGAGTAATGGGATATGCCACCGATCAATCCATCAAGTGCAAACGGTACAACATTGCCTTGGGCCCAATTTGTTTCTTTGGCACAGGCATGTGATCCGCGTCCCAAAGCATCCTCCTCTGCGCCGTCTGATGTCTATGATTCGACATCAAGCACAACGCTTGAAGGGCGCGGTGGCCCGGGGCGAACACGCCCAACTGTCGCAGGAAATTCAACAACGCCTTTTGCGTTTCCCACGTCGAGCCAAAGCACGCCTCCTCAGCCCGACTGCCAATTTTTCGAAACAAATTACGGTGAGTTCTGCTCGCTGTTAGGCAGGGCTTCTGACGTCAACACGGCCGTCAACATGACACGCGATGACTTTGTTGCATTGCAGACATACGCCAATCGCTTTGTACAAGAAGCAGGTCGCAGTTCGTTTGTGCTGCCAGAGACCCAAATTCAAAACTGCACATTGCTGGCTGAGCAAGCAGGCTTGCGTGCCAATCCTCCTCCGACGACTACTGTTGCTCCCCCAGTAGGAGGCGGCGATGGTCCGGCTATTCAGCCTTGGGGTTGGGCGCTGATTGGTATCGCTTCAGCTGCCGTTGTGGCAGGCGTTACCTGGGGCGTATGTGTGATCCGAAATAGACGTGTGGCAGCTCGTCGGGACCTCTTTGGGCATGAAGGCATAGGGAATAATGCCTTACGTATGGATCTGGTTCTTGATCCCAATGCGTTGGATCAGCCAGTGAGAGGGCGTCGTGGTCATACCCTTGCTGTTCATCAATTCGAATTCGATGCAGTTGATGGTGTCGATCATCGCGCGTTGGGGGATAGACGGGGCGCTGTACGCCGTGGCTTTGATGATGATGGTGAGGGCGATCAGTTCTTGGACAGAAGATCGGTAAGTGCGTTTGGCGGGGAACAACCGCGGCCGCCAGCGCGCAATGAATTTTTAGGTCGGCCTCAAGAAGGGGAAGAAACCGTCGATTGGGATTCTCTGGCGCCCTCTGTGACCGATCGTACAATAGCCCAGCTTGCTGCGCAGGGTCATGATCTTGCTCCTGCTCCTGCCGTGCCTCTGCTCGCAGGCGTGCAAATTCAGGCCGTCGATACTTCCGTGTCTTTATGGGGTCGGTTAGAGGCGACTACTGCAGAGTACGTTGCTACGGTCCAAGCATTGGCCCTGCCTGAAATTGAGAAACGCTATATGGCCAATGAACCCGATGTTTTTCGCTTTAGTAATATTCTGCCAGCGCGTGAAACACGTGTGCCAGGCATTCATGGCAATGATGTGCAGTTTTACGATGATTTCCCTATGCACATGTTGCACCAGTATCCGCAGACAGTGGGTGCAGCGATTGGCGATGTGCCAGGCTATGGGCACAACGCCGCCTACATGGCTGCATTTTGCACTGAATTGATGCGTCAACAGCAACAGGCACGGGTGATGCTGGATTTGACGAGTGATTTCGATAGACAGGGTGGTGGCAGACTTGCTGGCGTCCCTGAATGGTATCCAAGCCAGGTTGGTGATGAGCATATCAAGCATTACCTCGGGTTCGATGTTGCGTGTACAGCGGTAGCGCATGCGGATGCTGAGTACGATTTACTTACACTCAGAGTGATCAACACCGTGACAAACGATTATGTCGAAAAAACCATGGTTCACTACAAAGGATGGCCTGATGGTGGTGCTCCCGATGCTGGTTTTGCAGCATTGATGCGTGATGTTGTTGTTCCTGCTGCGGGTGGCCAAGGCCTTATCATCAACTGCACTGCGGGTGTCGGCCGATCGGGCACGGCCGCTGTGTTGTTTGAGATAGAACGTATGGCTTTGGCTCGGCAGAATCTTTCACGACAGGATGTCATGAATATGGCTGCCAAAGGCCGAATGATGCGTGCGAAAGAATTTATTCAAACACACCAACAACTTACGTATGTCCTTGAGCAGCCTAATCTTAGAGCAGATGCACCAAGACAAGCACGGGCTGCTGATGCCCATGATGTGGACTTCCCAGACTTAGCGGGTGAAGAAGATATCCATGCCGAGGGTGCCGACGCTCCTGACGATGCTCATCGGCCCCGTCGTATTCAAGTAAGAAATGAGAACGGTAGTATCTACTCTGCCGACGCTGTAGATGCGTGACCCCGATTGGTGTCACGTGTTGAATGACCGCTGGTGTCACGACCGCTGGTGTCACGTGTTGAATGTTGACGTTTAAGTCTGCCCGCGTCATTTCCCTAACCTCTCCCGCAAGCGAGAGAGGTCGCCGTTGCCTCCATTGCTCGTGCTTTTCTTAATATCTGGTCAACGGCGGGTGAGGGTTGGCGCGTGGGGTTGGTGTCGGGTTGGTGTCACGTGTTGAATGTTGACGTTTTCGTATGACTGCGTCATTTCATCGAGACTAAACCCCAAGCTTATAGGGGATGCGGACACCTGGCGTATTGGCTGGGAAGTCTTTGGTGTTGCGTGTAACCAATAGGGCGTTGCGTATTTTAGCCGTTGCCCAAATGATCGCATCTGGAAGTCGAATACGATGTGTGGCGCGAAGATCTGCGGCGAGCAGTGCAATGGGCAAATCAATATTGACGACATCGAAAATCGACATCATGCGTTTGGCCTCTGAATCGCGTATCTCTTGAGGCAACCCAACAAGAACTTCCATCACCGTGATAATGCTAATGGCGAGCTGGTCGTATTTTTGCAATTCTTCTTTGGCCTCTAAAATGCCACGGCCGTAGTCGATCAGGATGTTGGTATCCAGGACAGCATTCATCGATCGTCCCATTCTGCGCGAATCTGTTCTTGATACGTTAACCCATCTTCAAGCTTGTCTTTCCAGACACCAAACGCGGCTTCGAGGCTGTTTGATGTTTCGTCGTCAACGTAACGTGAAATAGCCTCGCGTATGGCTTCGCTTCGATTGAGCCGTCGCCGTGCTTGCACATGCGCAAGCTTCGAGGCCATGTCGTTTGGGATCTCAACCAATACTTTCATGCGTGTATTGTATATGCATATTGAATATATGTCAAATATTACCCACCCACCCGCAAAATTTCAAATCCTTCCCAAGGGATCCCATCTCGTGGCACGGGAACAATCTGAATTGAACAACGCTGTTCAATGATTTCAATATCTTGCAGATGAATTTCCTGAACGTGCTTGGCCATGTCGGGATGCAAATTCAAAAGTAACGTGCCGCCTGCATGCTGACGTCCTAAGCGCAAAAGAGCGCGCAGGATATCGCCACTGACGGTTTCAGAAGCCTTGATGCGTCCACGTCCACGGCAGTGCGGACATGGCTCGGTAAGAAGTTCGGTGAGGCTTTCGCGGGTGCGCTTGCGTGTCATTTCCACGAGACCAATTTCACTCATGCGCAAAACCGTTGATTTGACTTTGTCTTTGGAAAGCTCGCGGGTCAAAGCGGTTAAAACACGTTCGCGATTGGTCGCTTGGGTCATGTCCACAAAATCAATGACAATAATGCCACCGATATTGCGCAGTCTAAGCTGATAGGCAATCTCGCGCACCGCTTCTAAATTAAGTTGCGTCACGGTTTCTTCGAGGCTCTTTTTGCCGACGAAGCGTCCCGTGTTGACGTCGATGCTGGTGAGCGCTTCGGCATGATCGATCACAAGACTTCCACCGCTTTTAAGCCACACGCGGCGATCGAGGGCACGATTGAGATCTATTTCGATACCATGGGTTTCAAAGAGCGGTTCGGGATCGGTGTAGTGACGAATATGGCCACGAAGATGGGGTCCTATGAGGCTTACGTGTTTGCACAATTCGGTAAACACCGCGCCGTCATCGACAATGATTTGTTCAACAGCGGGGCTTAATAATTCGCGCACCGCGCGGGCCACGAGGGGAAGTTCTTCGTGGATGCGTGTTTTGGGTTTTGCAGATGCAGCAACTTTGCTGAGCTCTTTCCAGAGGTCACGAAATTTTTGGGCTTCTTCATGAAGATCTTCGTTGGAGACGCCTTCGCAAAGGGTACGGGCGATCCAGCCGCCTTGATCGGCACTGAGGGGTGTTAAGAGATCGGCAAGGCGTTTGCGCTCGGCAGGATCGGTGATGCGGTTGGAGATGCCAATGTTGGGCTCAAAAGGTAGATACACAAGGCGATGGCCAGGAAGTGTGATTTTTCGGGTGAGGCGTGCGCCTTTGGTACCGACTGGATCTTTAAGTACTTGCACAACGACATGCTGTCCTTGATGCAGTACGGTTGCAATATCACCCTTGGGGCCGCTGCGATGTTGGGGTTTGGGATGTGTTTCACCTAAGGTGGTGGGATCGCGTTCGAGAGGCGGTGTATCGATCACGGCGTCGTCCACATAAAGAAATCCGCAGCGATCAAGACCGATATCGATAAAGGCAGCCTGCATGCCCGGCAGGATGCGATCGACCGAACCGACATAAATATTGCCCACGATGGAGCGATCGGAGGTTCGCTCGATGAGAAATTCGACGGGGCGATCGCCTTCAAGCAAGGCAATGCGCGTTTCCGATGCCATGGCGTTGATCAAGAGTGTTTGTGACATATTTGGTGATCGTATCACATTGCGCCAATGATGGCATCATGACGGAAATACGTGCCTGGCGCGGTAAGCGCGTGTGTGATGTGTTGATTGCATTGCCTGCCGCGATGGTGCTGGCACCTGTGATCCTCTTTTTGGCTTTGCTTGTTTGGATCCGTACAGGCGATTCAGGATTTTATGTGCATGAACGCATGGGTTATCGGGGTCGTCGGTTTGGTTTGATCAAGTTGCGGACCATGCGAAGTGGTGTGGCGGGGCCCCATGTCACATGTGCAGGAGATGCGCGCATTACGGATATCGGTCGATTTTTACGGCGCACCAAATTGGATGAGCTTCCGCAGATATGGAATGTCCTGCGAGGCGATATGAGCTTTGTGGGTCCGCGTCCGGAGGCACCTCAATTTGTTGATTTAAATAATCGTTTGTGGCGTGAAGTTTTGTCGGTGCGTCCAGGGATCACCGATGACGTGTCGCTATTGCTTCGTGATGAAGAAGCACTTCTTGCAAAAGCAACATCGCGCGATGCCTATGCAAATATTGTATTGCCTGAAAAATTAAAGTTGGCAGCGGCATCGGTAGGTATGTCGAGTCCTTGGAGAGATGTTGTGATTATTTTGCGAACGCTGTTGGCTGTGTTTCGTGGTCCACCGAAAAATGATTTTACGATCATGGTTGAAAATAAATTAACCTCCGTCGTCATTCCCGCGCAAGCGGGAACCCAGTGTCATTATGCTGGATCCCCGCATGCGCGAGGATGACGGTTTATGGTAAAATCACGATTTTCCCAACATGCCGATTCGCCTCCATGACCTCCATGGCGCGCACCAAATCGTTCAATGGAAATGTTTGGTGCATGTGAATGGGAAGTGCTTTGCCGATATGTGTTTGAATAAATGCAATCGTTTCGGCAAGCTGCATGGGGTTTTCCAAAAGCTGAACGATGTTAAAATATTCGAGGGCGATGTGTTTGCCAATCATGAGGCCCACATGGGGTGTCCACGGGGATGCATCGAGAAGTCCGTATTGAATGATGCGGCCACCTGGTTTGAGTGCTTTGGTGTAACTGTTGATCACAGGCCCGCTAACGGCACAAAAAGCAACGTCAATTGCTTTAAGTTGTTTTGCGAGATCGCTTGCACGAATATCAAGAACCTCATGGGCACCTGCGGCAAGAAGTGCGTCCCATTTGGTTTCGATTTGTGTGGTGAGCGCAATAGGAAACGCGCCAAGTGCACGGCACGTGGCAATCGCCGCCATGCCTACTGAGCTTGATGCGGCGCTTATGGCGACGGTGGCATCTTTTTTAACATACGGGAGCAATGCACCCGACGCTGTGAGGTACATCATCCAATACGCGCCTGCATCGTGATCCGAAATATGTGCAGGTGTGGAAATGGTTTGTGCGTAGGGCACAGTGACCGTTTGTGCCAGAGCACCTTGGGTGGTGACATCAAATCCACATGGGAACAGTGCAACACGTTCGCCGATTGCGGCCTGTGTTTCAGGACCGACCGCCGTGACAATGCCAGCGCCTTCGTAACCGATGCGCGCAGGAAATGTCGCGGGACGCATGTAGTGGCGGCCTTCGCGATATAAAATATCAGCGCGATTGAGTCCTGCGGAGGTGATTTTTATTTGAACCTCGCCTCCAATGGGCGCTTGGGGTTCGATGGTTTTAATTTGAATGACTGAACTGTCACCGAAATGCGAGATAAACGCTGCGTGCATATTGCAGCGTTAGCATGTCCTAAAGATACATTCCAAGGCCGAGGCCCACAATATCGGCTGTGCTTGAGTAGGTGCCGTTACCGATGGGGGTTCTGTTTGCATAATCGGTAGGATTGGTTTGATAGATGCTGCTGCTGGTGACGGTGCGATCAACCATAAACACGTGGGCGTAGGAGGCTTGTACGAACCACTTGCGCCACTGATACGTAAGGCCTGCGGTTGCGAGAAATTTATCGAGGTCCACATTCATGGCGGTGAGTTTGGCATTGGGGATCGCGGTGGGCTCGTACATGAAACCGGCACGAAGTGTTAAGCCGCGTGTCCAGTTATAAGTCGTAGGGCTCCATTCGGCGCCTGTACGAATCGACCATGAATTTTTGAATCCGCGATCGAGAACAACATCGCGCATGGCGTATTGGCCGAGGCCAATAATATTAGAAATAACCGCGCCACCGAGTCCAATTTTAATTTGATCGTGGGCTGCCCAGTTTTCCCAAACGTAGGTTGTTTCCCATCGTAAGTTATCTTTGAGAAAACGAAATTCAATGCCCACGCGTGCAACCTGGGGAAGCTCAAAGGCAATCTTTCCTTTGGGGGTGGATGGATTCAGCACTGCACCACTGTAGGCATCAGATTCTGGCAAGCGGACATTGAATTTTGCACCGACATTGACGCGATAGGCACTTTCCCACGATGCGCCAAGCCTCAGCCATGGCAAAGGGCGTAGAATAATCCCTAAGTGTGCTCCTGGTGCCATAATGAGGTTTGATTTGATTTGAATGGCAACATCGGTGAGCGGATTTTCAGGATTGCTGCACGTGACACCATCGCAGCCGCTTGCGGTCATTTGCGATTCAAAGAGTCCCGCCATCAGGGTGAATGCCGCACCGAGGCTGATCATACGATGAGGTGTATAGGCGATGGCCAATTGGGTTTTGAGAAGTGCGGTGCCTTTAAAGTTTTCAATGGCATAGCGTTGAGGTGCTGCGCGACCATCGACGGTGCTTGGCCAGTTTTGCATCAGAGGTACTGGCGCAGAAGCGCTTGCACCGAATTTTAATTGTGGAAAGCGCGCAAACCCATACACACCGCCGATGGTGGGACTTGGCAGTCCTAAGCCTTTGCCTTCAACCGAAGGATAGTATGTGTCGTTGACTTGGCCTTCCCGCCATCGCTGGTAAGTCGTGGTATGAATGGGAAGTGTGAGGTCGATGAGTCCGCCATTTTTGGCTTCGGAAATACCGGCGGGATTGTACGTCATTGCATTGACGTCATCGGCACCGGCAACAAATGCACCGCCACGTGACAATGGACGAACACCTTGCGGTGCGAGAAAAAGACCTGAGGCCATGACGTTGGCGGGGATCAATAACAAGATCGCACACAGAATGTTCTTGTTCATTGGGCTTCTCCATGGCGTGTGGCGATCAGATGATACAGGCGACGAATTCCATTTTCTTCATTTTTTAGGAAGCCGGAAACGGTTTCGAGGAATCGTCCAAGATCTTCAGCGGAGAGAACTTCTTTGCTTCCTGGAACGGTACGATTCACTTCCGAAATGGTGTCACCAATCACCGACAACGGTGCAGGATCTCCCAGGGGCCTTGCCACAGACAATGCCATGATGCGTGGAAGCGCATTGCGTTCATCAAGCGGCAAAGCCCTGTCAAGAACACGCAGCATTTGCTGAATAAGCCCATCGGGTTTTTTCAGCAGGTCATTTTTACGTTCAAATGCAGGCGCAAGTTTGGATGCCAAGCGAAGGAATGGACCTTCATCTTGGGCAGCACCCAGCATATTGACCAATGTGCTGATCACGACAGCATGGCGTTTGGGGTCCTCGGTCTGATTGAGCATGTACTGGGTGAGTGCGTCGATCTCTCTGACAGCCTCAGGGTTTTTTCCCACTTCGAGAAACAGCTTCACACCGGTTTGTGTGATCGGATGTTGAAGTAGATCTTCAACGTCGTGGCTTAGCCCTGAAGACCATGCGTTGAGATCGCCTGTTTCACGATGTCGCTTGATATGGCCTCGGGTCATATTGAGGACCTCGCGTACAATGGCGGGTTGGCGTGGGCTTTCAAACGTGGTGGATTGCGCAAGGCGATTGAGACGCAGCATTTGATCAAGCGCGCGTGTTGCGGCTTGCTTGGCTTGGCGGGCATCTTCGCCTGTGCCGAGCGCGTCCACTGTGTCACCGAGGGCGTCAAACAAAATTTTTGCTGGCGACATGCTCGCTGCAAACAAAGGATTTTCGTTGCGATGAGCGATATCGCCTCGCTTGGTGATCAAGTATTTAACGGCATCAAGAAGCACTTCACGGCCAGTTGTGGTCGTTCCATCGATGCGATGCACGGTGATCTTTTGTGCCGCTGCGAGAAGATTACCGGTATGCCGCATGAACTGACTGTCTTGCAGCAAGCGCGCTGCAAGTGATTCAAAGCGAACCAGTCCGGTATGCTTGTTGTAGCCAATATCGGAGGAAATGCTGGGCCAGTGTTGGTGCAGCGTATCCATCATGTTGATGAGAATGTCGGTTTGACCGCAGGTTACAAACGGTTCGACCAGCGGTTTGAGATGGCCTAAGAAATCATCAAGCTCCCAAGCAAGCATGGATCCCGCGTGGGTTTGATCAAGGCGTGTTCCGTGTTTGCCTCGTATGGGATCAAACACCGATGCGATGAATGGATCTTGGGGAGAAAACAACAGGCGATGGAGTGCTTGCGGTGTGGGGTAGGTGCCCATGTTGTCGATGTCGGTGAGACAATCCATGGTGTCCACTTCAAAGGTGTAGCCAATGATGTTGTTGAGGGCATTGATAGCAACGCTGTTGAAATTGAGCTTTGCTTTGCCAACAATCGATTCCATGTAGAACGTTGCGACATCAGGAATATTGATAAGCTCACATGCGGCGTAACCATTGGGTCCATTGAGGACCGTGTTGTTGGTTGCTTTAAGCAGACATGTAAAACTGTCTGTGCATACCCCATTCAATTCGGCAGGTGTGTAGAGCAGCGCTGCAGAAGTGGCGCGAACGGCTTTGCAAGCATTGCTTAGATGTGCGCCCGTACTGGCCGGTGGAAGTACAGTAGGGGCTACAAGATGGGCGCCCGCTTTATTGCACACTTGAACACCATTGGTGTCGTGCACCAAATAGAGCAATCGCTCAAGAATGCTTTTGTTGTTGCCAGTATCTGCATCGGCGCCTGTGGGGCTGCGAAGTACGGGAGTTTCAAATGAGGTGGCAATGGTTCCATCGGCGTGGACGGGCGTTCCATTGATATTGTTCAAATTAACATTGATGCGATCACTGTAGGTCATCTGCTTTGCAAAAAGCGGCCCAAGATCTGCCGTTTTGGGATCAGCCAAAAGGTCGAAGACACGATCAAACAGAGGATATTTATCTTGGCTGCATGCATGGCGTGAATCGCTTGGCATGGATGTCGCAAGCTCATCTGCTATCGTGAGCAGATCTTCGGCGAGCGTATTGTGTGGTTCGAGATGGCTACTTGCGATCGGTTCTTCTTGCAGTCCATGAATGAGGTCGAGCAATGGGCCTGCGACTCCAGCGACCACTTCCGGCTGATTTTGAAGAAGTTGCTCGTTGAGCTCGGCCAAGGGCTCCATGAATTCTTGGGGAAGCATGAGGCTGAGTGCATGGACGAGATCGAGTGCGGGTGATGTTTCAACGCGGTAGCCGTTGAACGCCATGGAGGTTCCATCTTTAAATGTATGGCTGCGGCGTTCTTCCATTCCCATGAGATTCTTCATGGGCTTGGCGAGATCGAACAATAGGCCAGGGCTTGCGGTGATAATGCCATGGGCTTCGCGTACCAGGGCGTTTAAAAGTGTGAATCGGGCGTCAATGGTTTGATAAATGGGTTGACCATCGCTACCGATGGCGCGGCCAAAGGTATCAAAACCAGAGCTGTTTGCGGGGCCAAAAGGATCAGATGCATTACCTTGGGATCCGACGGGAATGGCGCGCCCGTTGCTGTCTCTGAGTGCGACCAGCATCGGCATGTCGCCTGTCTTAAATGCAACATCAATGCGAAGTGCGAGGTCGCGGATAATATCGACAGCCGAGTTGTCTTCAGGGGTTGCGTCGATATTTTTAAGGCCTTTTTCAGCACCTTCGAGAAGGGTTTCCCAAGCGACGGTGCCGCTTGCACCGGGGCGTACGATCTCAAGGAGAGCACGGGTCATCTCGGGGATCCGAGGGTAGGAAAGTGCGGGCGCAAGAATACCGGGCGCAAGTTCGGTGGGTGTATAATTACGGCGGCTCCCAAGACGTGCGGCGTCTGCCAATGCGGCGCTGTCATTGCGAAAAGTATCGATAAACGCTGCGAGTGCGTCGGTTTGGGCTCGCATGAGTCCGTCGTCGTAGAGTGGCAAGAGATCTTCGAGGTAAGCCCGTAGATCATAGGCCACATCGGTGGGCAAAATTTGGCTTAAGGCTTGGATCAAATCGTTACGTCTTGCATGAAGGGCGGCAACGCGTGGTCCAAGTTCGGCTGTAGGCGTTTGGCCATCGCGGCAGGTTCTTGATGATATGTACCCTTCAGCATCATTGGGTATATGTCCGATGGCAACGCGGTTGCACATTTCCATATAGATCGTTTGGGAGGCAGTGAGGCCAGACTCCTTGCGGGCTGTGCTGATATCTTTGGCGCACGTGATTGTGCTTACTGAACATAAGAGCACTGCAATTCTGCGGATCCGCTGACGAATTCTGATCACAGCCTATCCTCCTACAATATGGTGAAGCAGCACGGTGGCACTATGTTGCGTGGTGCGTGTGAGATTACACGCAAGGACACGATCCGTCTACATGAGACGATGTGGGCCTCGTATTGGATCACCTCTCCCGGATGCGGGGGAGGGCGTCGCTTGCGACGGGTAGGGGTGTTTTATTTGGATAAATATCGGCGTGCGAGCAGATCTTGCCGTGTTATGGTGGATTGAGGTGTCCCATTGACCCACATATTAAGCACGGTCGTTTGCGTATCGAAGGGGTCGGCTGACCACAAAACGAGATTGGCCATTTTGCCGGGTGCAATACTTCCCGTCTCGGGATGCCCGAATATTTTTGCAGGGGTCGATGTGATGGCGCGCATGGCAGCGGCTTCGGGGAGTCCATTGGCGATAGCGAAGCCAGCATCTTGGCGGAGGCGTTCAGGAACGCGGCCACCTCGGGAGATCATGATCGTGACCCCTGCATAGTGAAGCCTTGCCGCGAGATCGTCTACGGCGGCCAGTCGATCAAACGCTTCAGGCATTTGTCCGCTGCCTTCGACGATGACAGGCACTTGCGCTTCTTTAAGCGTTTCGGCGACCATCCAGCTTTCGGCACCTCCGCTTATAATCAAATTAATGTGATTGCTTTTGGCAAATTGTACTGCCCGCACGATGTCGCTTGCGCGGTTGAGATCGAGCACCAGAGGCATGCTTTTGCGTAATACAGGAGCAAGTGCACGAAGATGAATAAGAGGTGCAGCCAGTGTGCGTGCACGATTGCTGTCCACAGCACCTGTATTGTTCATGAGAAATCGTGCGTCCTCTAAGACATGGGTGAGTGTGAGCCACAGAGCACCACGCGATCCGCCAAGGTGTTTCACGTGGGTGGCATCGCCAAATATTGCGACGGGTTGTGTGCTTGATGAGGCATGTTGTAACGAAACCCATGCTGCGGTTCCTGCGAGAAGTCCTTCAAAGGGACGCACAATGGCGTGTGTTATCCCGCATTTTCGTAGGACTGGGATCCATACAGAATTGGGATTGAATCCATCACCGGTAAAAAGTGCTGGCGTGATTTGACCCTCCATGGAATAGTCGAGACTGCTTTCAACGGCATCGACTTCGGATACGCCCGCAAGCGATCGTGATTCGATAAGACCAGGTGTAAGTATTTTGCCACGTGCATCAATGCGTGTTGCATGTGCGGGTGGCACAAAATTTCCGACTTGAACAATGCGGTCGTTTTCTACAAGTACGTTTGCATTTTCTAAAATGCCGTTGTCACCCGTGAATACTTTGGCGCCTTCGATGACAAACGCGTTGCTCAACAGCATGAGTGTTGCGGTGAGGACGATCATAGCTTCACTCCTGAAAATAAACCGAGTTCAAAATCGGAATTGCGTTGAACGTTGTTTTTACGATCGTACACAACATCACCATCAACAAGGACCTGTTGTGCAAGTGCTCGGATCCCGAATGGGTTGCCATTCCATATCACAAGATCCGCCATCTTTCCGACTTCGATGGTACCAACAAGCTTATCAATCCCGAGTGCCCATGCTGGATTGGCGGTGACCCAACGCAGTGCTTGATTTTCAGTGATATTTAAACCGATTTCTTTCCCCGCCTGGATCCCCTTTGCGGCTTCCTTGAGGAGATGTTGTATATCAGTGGACGAATCGGAATGAATGATTGCTTTTGCGCCTGCGTCTTCAAGCATGGCAGCGTTGTGTGGGATCCCATCAAAGGATTCCATTTTAAAACCCCACCAGTCGATCCAAGTGGAAACCGCGACATTTTCTTGCGCAAGACGTTTGCGTAGTTTGTAGGCTTCTACTGCATGATGAAAAGACCGGATCTTGAATCCAAATTCTTTGGCCATATCGAGCATGATGTGCATTTCGTCGGCACGGTAGCAGTGATTGTGCACAAGAATTTCACCACGCAATACTTTAACGAGTGTTTCGAGTCCCAAATCACGGGTTGGTGGTTCGGGCGCTGTGCCACGTGTTGATTTCGGTTTCTGTTCCCATTTTTTTATTTTTTCGTTAAATTCGTCCTGCTTTACTTTGTATTCCAGAGCTTCTTGAAATTTGTGGCGAAAACGCGCGATGTTGCCCATACGTGTTTGAGGGCCACCTTTGTCGCCATGCACACGTTTTGGGTTTTCACCGCAAGCGATTTTAAGCCCTTGGGCTGCGCCCGGAAACCGCATTTCGCGAGCGCTGATGCCGGGACGTAATTTTGCAACAAACGATCGACCGCCGAAAAGATTGCCAGATCCAGGCAGTACTTGAACTGTCGTTACACCGCCCGCAAGCGCACGCCACAATGCAGGATCTTGAGGCCAAAATGAATGTTCTGCCCAAACTTCAGGTTTGGCGGGTCCACTCATCTCATTGCCATCTTCGTGGGCTTCGACGTTGGGCATAGGATACACGCCCATGTGTGAATGCGTATCGATGACGCCCGGAGTGACCACTTGCCCTGGAAGTCCTAGTTCCAGATCAATATTTGGAAGCGCTTCAGGGGTGCCTTCTCCCACGGCTTTGATATCGCCATTTTCGATGAGCACATAACCACGATCGTAAATGGGCCCTGCGGCGGTCATGATTTTGACGTCTTTGATCAAGATCCGTAGTGAGCCGCGATGCCTCTGTGGATCACTCGGTTCCGCAGGGTATCCTATGGTCTCTTGTTTAGGATTTTCTGCGGAAGCTTGGGGCGTTGGGGTGCGGCAAGCCGTACATATTGCGATGGCGATTAAAACAAAACGCTTCATGCTATCATGAAGTCCAGAAGCCATGGGTGTGTCAATTGCTATTTGAGGATGGATGTACTGTGTTCTACTCCTGTTAAAATTTGGTCAAGATATGTACTGGTTGGATCTCGCAATTGATCGATTTCAAATTCCACACCAAAACCGAGCCCTTCGACGTGATGTGCGATGATCCCAGGAATGTGCAAACGAACGGTTTGTGATTGGTCGTCTTGATTGGTGATGGTCGCATCGAACTCAATGAAGACATGTGCTTCGGCGGGTGTATTGGAGTCTTCAGACCATAAAAACATGCCGCCTCGGCTGATGTTATTGGCGACCGCTTGAATTGTAACCCCAGTGGGAAATGATAATGTTACCGTGTAGCGAATGGGATGGCGGGGATTGACGCGGCGATCTGCACCGGAGGAATGATGAACAGCCATGGCTCTAGTATGCAGTGAGCGAGAGGTGGGATGCGAGAAATTGTTATTCAACGAATTTTTGTTTTAGTAATTATTTAGTTGAAGACAAAAACTTATGATTCTCTTTTTATAATGGGGAAAATATGAACGCTCAGTCGATTGCTGCTATCGATTTTTCAGTGAGAGGTTTATCCAGTGAACACGCCTGGGATTTCGAAAATGCCTTCTACTGGTTTAGTCATCCGACACGTCTCAATAAATTACTTGCGCATTACGATTTGTACAGGCAAATACTGGACCTTCCTGGTGATGTCATTGAACTTGGTGTTTACAAAGCAACATCTCTTATTCGGTTTGCAACTTTTCGTAATCTTTTAGAGAACGATTATTCTAGAAAAATAATTGGATTCGATGCTTTTGGTCCTTTTCCAAAAGAAAAATTAACTTCAAATAGTGACTTGGTATTTATAGATAAATTTGAAAACGAAGGTGGTGATGGGTTATCTCGAGAAGAAGTCAAATTGTTGTTTAATCGAAAATGTTTCAATAATGTGTTTCTTCAGAAAGGAAATATTTTTGATACAATACCCGAATGGCTTGATTCTTACCCGTTCACGCGTATTTCTCTTTTGCACTTGGATATGGACGTAAAAGAACCGACGGCATTCGCATTGGATTGTTTATATGATCGCGTTGTGCCGAATGGCCTGATCGTGCTCGATGACTACAACAGTGTGGCTGGTGAGACCGATGCTGTGGATGAATTCATTTCAAAAAAGAAACTTCGGATCTCTAAGATGGGTCATTATTCCGTACCAGCATATATTCGAAAACCGTAGCGGAAAATAATTCAGTTCGATAGATGGTTGCAGCTTCTCACTTTATGGGATGCGTATGATCTCCAACCGGTACCCCGCTCTGGCATGATCAATAGTAATGTTTTTATTTCGAAAATATAGAATTTTGATCAAACCAGCCGGACAATATTGGGTTTGAATAGTGCGTTCTAAGGTTCCATCAGCATCGGTCGATTCCTGGATATTGTCATCACCCTGCTTAAAAAAATGGACCCGATGAATATCTGAAAAGATATAAAGCGGATCCACAGGAAGTTTGGTACTGCTTTCGATCACATCTGCCGTGATCCCTGTTTGCTGAAGAACAAAAGCCCGCGTGCCAAAGGATGTGAACGCGACGAGTGTGAGCACGTCGTTTTTTTTCTCCAAAACGGTTTTAAACGCGATGGATTTGTCTTGGAATGTGGCGTTAATATTTTCGTGAAGTACAAAATCGGGTCCCAATTCAGAAACAGGCGCAAGAGGCATAGGGTTGCAAAGGGTTGCATTCGTAGGTAGGGGCGCTGCTTGCTGCGCCCTTGTATGATAGCAGGATGCCAATAAAATACCGATGATGACCAAAAAAATATGCATGATTAATTTTCTTTCTTCGGTTTGATTAGTACCAACGAAAGAACAAAACTCAAAAGAACGCCCAGTCCCGCCATTTGACCAATCGAAGCAAGTGCAGGTGCACGACTAAGTGCAAGGAGTCCAAAAGAACAGACCGTAGATAAACATGCGATCACGATCCCAAAAAGAGTCACAGCATGTTCGTGATGGTTCTGTCCAGCATCCAAAAGAAAAACGCCGTAATCAACACCCATGGACAACACAAGAATGGAAGTCATGGCATGAAGCATGTTAAGTTCTATACCCAATAATGTGAGAATACTGGCTGTGATCGCAACAGCAAGAAGTCCTGGCATGATGCCTAAAGTTGCTGTCCTCATATTTTTATAGCGCAATACGAGCATCACAAAAATCACAACAAGACCTATGCCCACAAGTTGTAATATTTCTGTTCGAAACTTTCGCGTTGCAGCCGACATGACAGCCGAGGGGTTCAGGAGCCAAATATCGGGTTGCTTACGTAATTCATCAAATTCCTCAGGCGTAAGGCCCTCGGCATGGCTGAGGATCCCAATGCGATCTTTGAGTTGAATGCGCGATCCTGCAAGCCATGGGCCGAGTGATGTTGTGGTCAGATCATCCATACGCAATGGAGAAAAAACGGAACGGTTCAGATCATCAAAAAACGGTGCAAAGGCTATGGGGTCAAAGCCCGCTTGTTTTAAAAGTGGGGGCAAACGATGTTTAAGATCTGCATGATGTAGACGATGAAAACTTTGTTCTTGCGCTTGGGCGTCCCAAAAAAGATGATTGGTATTTTTCACTGACATGTTTGCTGCGAGTGCTTCATTTTCAGTATGCCCTGTTGCAACAATCACGTTGGCGTTTGATGGAATATTCACTCGCGCGTGGATCTCTTGATCGATGCGACGCAGATCTTGGGGGACGATATTTAAATCTTGCAGATTGTCATTCCAATGGAGTTTAGAGATGCTAACAAGCATCAACACACCTGTTGCGGAACAAATCCAAAACCATGCATGCGAAGGGGATCTATGGAAATTTTCAATCATTGCTACAGCACGCTTTTGAACTTTCGATGCACTGAGTCCATGAGGGATCTCTTTGAAAACCCAAGTAAGCGTAGCAAGGCACGCCACAGTGATACCCACCGTAGAGAATACAGCAATTTGCCTTATCCCAGGAAACGAAGTCCAACCAAGTAATGCTAAACCTGCGATGGTCGTCACAGCGCCGAGTGTAAGCGCGGGCAAAATGTGTTTCCTCATTTCATGGGTTGATTTCGACGGATCGCGAAGCAATAGATGGTTAAACATATGAATAGGATAATCGACTGCAATACCGATAAGCGTTGCACCAAAAGCAAGGGTCAGGGCGTGGATCTCCTGCCAAATGACTGCACACGCGGCATAGCCGGCAAAGATCCCCGTGGCGATGGAAAAAATCCCCAAGAACAAAAGTCTGAGAGATCCGAAGCTTGCCCATAGCAATATAGCAAGAAGAACGATGGAGATCACTGAAATTCGGGTAATATCCTGACGCATGGTGGTTTCGGCTGCAGCGGCAAATCGGTTTAAGCCGGTGTAGGATATTTTTGAACCATCAATTTGGGCATCGGATAAAATATTTTGAACTTTATTTAATAGATCTTTTTGCGTTGCGTGAGCAAAAGGCGATGCAATGGTTTCTGCAAAAAGAACAGCCGCATCGCCTTTTTGTGTTACAAACCGATTGTTGTTGAGGCTGAATGGACTCTTCATCTTGCGGGATGATCCGATGTGTCTCCACCACAGCATCAAAGGATCGCGTTCGGCAAATGTTCGGATCACCGGTGATTCGGGGGATATAAGCGAGCGTTTAAGTTCGGCGATACGTTCTTTAAGTCCTTGGTCACTTAATAAATGAGACAGTTCTTTTTCCGTGTAACCTGCAAAATTAAATCGTTTATCGAATGTTCGTGAAAATAGATCTGTTTGCGATGCATTGCTGAGCCCACTTTGGACCCAAGCAAAATGCTTGCTTGCACTAAGTTCTTTTTCAAGGATTTGTGCGTCGGTGAATGCCTTCTCGAGTGTGCTCGATTCGACGATAAAGATCATGAGTCGCGACGTGGGGCCCTCGGCCAAAGCCTGCAAAATTCGATGGGGATCTTCTTGGGTGGGAATAAATGCGGTAATGGCTGTTTCAATGGATGCCGTTCGTGCAAAAAACACACAGATAACAATAAACGCAATCCATGAAACTCTTCGTATCATCTAGATCTCCACCCGCTCTCTCGTCATCCCCGCGAAGGCGGGGAT
>SXGR01366076.1_pt1 | contig 40619 bp, 52 predicted proteins | sample 3174711 | NCBI WGS metagenome assembly SXGR01 (sample SAMN11356860, study PRJNA531348) | freshwater metagenome | isolation source: freshwater sample F1-60 | place: China: Fuxian Lake, Yuxi | collected 2017-12-25
CAACTCCTTTAGTTTATCAATAGCAGCAGTCCATCCATCGGTAAATCCCTCTTCATATGTTTTGCTGCCCTTGCCTTTTTCTTTATAGTGTTCTTTCACCACTTTAATTAAATTACAATAAGCACAATTCTTTGGTTCAATAAGATATGGGTTTGGACTTGGGCATAGACCATCATGACCTTTCATTTGTCACCTTCTTTACCTAGTAGTCTTACAAACTTTTAGTGGATACTGCTTTAGACCAAGGGAATAGCATCGCTGATATGCTTGACCATAGGCTTTTTCTGCTGATTCTCCAACTTTACCGCCCAGCGCTCGCCTAAGGGTAGTCATGGCTATATCTAAATCTCGCAAAGCACTAATCTGCTCATCAGTTAAGTTGTTCATGCTCCCCCCTCTGGCCGCAAGTAGAGCAAAGATATGTATACGTTGGCATTTACTACAGACCCCCACCATCAAAAATTATTTTTTCTAAGTGTTTGTTTAACTCTTTTAATGCATTGTTGTATCCCTCATCGTAGCCTTCTGCAAAACCCTCATACCAATCTTCATTAAAAATAAATGGCTCCATAATTCTACCTTCCCGTTTACTTTGTGCGGTGTCGTTGTCAATATTGCAATGCGTGTGGCTTAGATTCATTTATACTTGATGGGTTAACCATAACATACTCTGACTTAGAATACAAGTCTAAAAGAGAGTCAACTCCAGAATAGGAACATCCACTTCCCACCCCATCTTTTATTTGCTTTAATATATCTATAACTGATCCTTTATATGGAATAGTGGTAGATATACCCTCTACTACCGATATTTTGCCCGTACCGTCCAGTTGTGCGGCTGCTGAAGCCATTCCACGGAACGTCTTTACCTTGTTATCGTAAATATCTGTAATTATTTCTCCGGGAGATTTATCAGTTCCAGCCAACATGGAGCCAACCATGACCGCATCTGCTCCTGCTGCAAACGCCTTCACCATATCTCCGCTGTTGCGAATGCCGCCATCGGCGATGATTGAACAGTTTATATTTTTTTTAATCATAGAGATAATATTCTTCTTGATAAAGTCACTAATATCTAAAATGGAGGCGAGGGTTGGAACTCCGTGGCCACTGACTAGTCGAGTAGTGCAAGCGCTACCGCCACCGATACCAACCCTAATAGAATCGGCTCCAGCCTCTGCTAGTCTATAAAATCCTTCCACAGTTGCTACGTTTCCAGCCATAATATGTGCATCAGAAAAACAATTTCTAAGCTGGGATACCGCATCTATTGCATTGGCCCCATGACCATTTGCGGTATCAATTAAAAATAATCTAACACCAATGTTATATAAATTATCTGCCTGTGCAAGGTAGCCATTGTTTGATGCAAGTGCAACACCAAAGCTGGCACCCTGAGATATTAAGTTTTGTGCCTTTACTATTTGATCGGGATAAGGCATGTAGCGATGAAGAATTCCTAAACCACCAGCCTTCGCCATGGCAGCGCACATCTCTGTATCACAAACGGTATCCATTGGAGATGCAATTATAGGAAGGGATAGATCTATTTTTCTTTTATTAAAGCCTATAGACCTTGACAGGTTTACTTCGTGCCTAGATTTTATATTCCCATATTGCGGTACTAGGAGAATATCATCAAAACATAAAGCTTTCTTTTCTTTGTTAATCCCCCCGCCACGCTGATGTTTCATTATTTATTCCTTCTATCAATATATATTACGGTAAAAGACAAAACGAAAATTAAAAACAGAATCAACTCAATTATCATTTTGACATCAGTCAAAATATTTCAAATCGTTATCAATTACTTCATCTAACTTCTTTAAATCTGAAGGAGTTAAAATAGCATTCTTCTTATTTGTATGATCCTTAGAAATTGCCCAAGACATTGTAGACCCGATAGTCTCCGCAGCAGCCGTAAATGCCACAGCAATATCCTCTGGGTGCGACTTTTGGCCACGCTTAAAATACTCTTGCTGATCAAGAGTAGCTACCACTAACTCTGCGAACTCTTCTGTAGTCATGTAGAGATATGACATTTACATCCACACCTTCCGTGTCTAAATTGATAAAGACATCCTTTATGATCTTGCGTCATACACCAACCGGAGGGCTGGGTAAGTTGTTTCTCTGGGCTAGGCAGTGGAAGATAATCTTCCTCTTTATTTTTAGCCATTGATTGTGTTAAACTTGTGCTCAAAGTAATTGTCAATGCCGTCCATAAAAACCTCCTGTATTAGCTCCATGTATAAATGATACACCAATCCCATTCAATTGTCAAGGATTTGCATGATATAATTTACAAAACTAACCGGATTGGGAAAAATGAAGACAATAGCATTTCTTGGAAACTTTAAGGTTAGTTACTCTAGTGAATCTCATCATGCAAAAACATTAGAAAAGCTTGGATATAAGGTCATAAGACTTCAAGAAGGTACCCTGAAAAGTGAGGCCATATACAAGGTTGCACAAAGATCAGATCTATTTATCTGGGTACACACCCATGGATGGAAAACTCTAGGAAGAATACCCATGGACCAAGTTTTAATTAAACTAAAAGACTCTGGAATCCCAACCATAACCTATCACCTAGATCTTTGGTTCGGACTAAAAAGACAAAACGATTTAAACAATGATAACTTTTATAGAACAATAGGACATTTTTTTACTGTAGACAAACTGATGGCAGACTGGTTTAACGAAAACACTGAGGTAAAGGGACATTTCGTACTTGCTGGAGTGTACGATGATGAATGCTATATTCATGATGACTATGGAACTGGATACGACAGAGACATTATCTTTGTTGGAAGTAGGGGGTACCATCCAGAATATCCATACCGCCCAATTCTTATAGACTTTTTAAAGAAAACTTACGGAGATAGGTTTACTCATGTTGGTGGTGATGGGGATACCGGAACAATACGCGGGGATGATTTAAACAGGGTGTATGCTAAAAGCAAAATTGCCATTGGAGACAGTCTAAACTTAAACTTTAACTATCCATATTACTGTAGCGACAGGCTGTTTGAAAGCACGGGAAGGGGTGGGTTTACCATTTTCCCAAAAATTAAAGGACTGGAAGATACTTTTAGTGACGAGGAAATAGTATGGTATGATCATGGAAATCTAAAAGATTTAAAAAATAAGATAGATTATTATCTTGACCACGAAGAGGACAGAGAAGCTATCAGAGTTGCTGGTAACAATAAAACAAAAAACAGCCACACATATACTCAAAGATGGCAACAAATTTTAGGAGAATTAAAACTATGACAGAAATGGTTAAAGTAGTTATTAACGGAGAGTTTGAAATAACCTTACCGAAACATCGTGCAGACAGACCAGATTGGTATGCGCCCCATGGATGGGAAAAGCCAAGACTAAAGTCGATGCACGAAAATATAGGTAGTGGCGATGTTGTTTACTACATTGGTGCAGAAGAAGGGGAAATGCCTGCCCTGTGCCAAATGTGGGGGGCAGAGGTTGTGTTGTTTGAACCAAATCCAAAAGTCTGGTCTCATTTTCCTTTATTATGGAGTGCAAACAATTTAGAGATGCCACTTGCCTCAATTCCCGGATTTGCATCTGATAAAGATAACAAACTTGCACGCATTTATTATGATGAGTGGCCCCCGGAGGCTGACTCTCCTATTGAAGCGGCACATGGATTCAAAGAACTTCAGTATGAAGCAGATAGTTATGGTCAAACAAAGATAGACACCCTTGTATACAAAAAAGGAATGAAGCCGCCTACTGTAATTTCTCTTGATGTTGAAGGTAGTGAATGGCGTGTTCTTGGCGGGGCAGAGAGAGCCATGAAAGAGTTTAGACCTAAGATATGGCTATCTGGACACCCCGAGTTTATGATGATGTATTGGAAAGAATATTTATATGACTTAAGATCTTTTATCAAGGGTATTGGATATACAGAAACGCTGATTGATTATCAACATGAGGTTCATTTGTTTTATGAATAGAGTTATAAAATGATAAACGCATACCTATATTCTCTTGATCCATTAGATTCTGCCGATGGTAAGTGGGACTATGGATTACTTAAAGAAATTTTTGATAAAAATCACATTGATCAGTTAACTGTATCTGAAATACCACCCGATGAACGAGCTTTTGTCGTTATACCCGGAAGTGGAAACGCAGGCAAAGAAAAAGAAATAAATAATCAACTATCTAAGTTAGGAAAGGTTGTTTTATTCATTACGGGTGATGAATCTGCAAGGTTTAATGTAGACCGAATCTCACACCCAAACATAGAAATCTGGATTCATTATCCACACCCAAAACATGAAAAATACAATAAGTTTTTTATTGGGGTTCCGCAACATCTAAAAGAAAACCTGCCGGAGTTTCCAATTAAAGAGTATGATATATTTTTTAGCGGTCAAATAAATCATTGTCGTAGAAAAGAACTTTCAAACGCCTTGTTAAAAATGCCAGAGGCTATGTTTAATCGCACACCGGGGTTTTCTTTGGGGTACTCGCCAAAAGAATATTATAGCCTTATGTCAAAAGCAAGAATTGTTCCATCACCTGCGGGGAATGTCGTTATAGATACCTTTAGGTTCTTTGAGGCGATAGAAATGCTCTGCATTCCCGTAGGGGATCTAAAAGATTCTTCAAATAATAAGTTTAATTTTTTTAATTTTGTGTGTCCCAGCGGAGTACCAGTAAAAAAATTATCAAACTGGCATTTGATTTCAAGCACGGCTTCAGATTTATTGGAAGATTATCCAAACAATATGCACAGGGCGGTGGCTTGGTGGATAAAATACAAAAGAGATTTATCTATTAAACTCATGGAACAAATAAATGAATAAAAAAGATATAACCGTTATTATTCCTACTTCCATTTTACCAAGTCACCCAAGCGCTCATATTATAGAAGAAACCATAAATTCTATTCGATATCATCTTCCAGAAAACGAAATAATTATTCAAGTAGATGGTCTTAGGTTTGAAAGATTAGACAAGAAAAATGTTTATGATGAGTTTAAAAATATAATATTGTGGAAGAGTCTTCATGAATGGAAAAACGTTCTGCCAATAATTTTTGATGTGCACAGCCATCAAACAACAATGATGAAAGAAACAATAAAGGAAATAAAAACATCATCAATGCTTTACGTGGAAGCAGACTGCCCACTTGTTGTTGACAAAGAAATATTGTGGAATGAATGTTTAGATATGTTGGAGTATGAAAAGGCAAATACAATAAGATTTCACTTTGAAGATTTTATTCCCAAACCTCATCTACATCTAATGTTAGAAAAACATGACAACTTTTTACAAACAACTCAGTGGAGCCAGAGACCTCATTTAAGTTTGATCAAATATTATAAAGATGTGGTGCTTCCTTTTTCTGAAGAAAAAACTTTTATTGAAGATAGATTTCATGGAAAAGTTCAGGACGATGGATGGGATAATCATAAGCTATGGATCTATCACCCAGACGGTGGAATAAAAAGATCTCGTCACTTGGACGGAAGACAGGGAACAAGAAAGTTTACTGTAGATGATTTAGATTGGGGCTATGTAGATTGAAACTGGGAATAGTAGTAAGAGCAGACGATACTGGTCTTGGTAATCAAACGAGGGAACTTGTAAAGATGTTAAATCCACACAAGATACTTATCATTGACTCCTCAAGATTTCACAACAGGTTTCCTCAGCACAATGAGTGGTACAAAGATAGAAACGTTGTTATAAGTCGAGGATTCCCAGATACAAGAACTCTATTAAAATTTTTTTCTGGAATAAATTGTGTAATAAGTTGTGAAACTTTCTACAGTAATAGTTTTGTTGTTTTGGCTAAGAAAAAAAGAATAAAAACTATTCTTCAATATAACTTTGAATTTTTAGAGCATTTATCTAATGACAAAGCAATGCTTCCAGACGTTTTACTTTCCCCCACATCTTGGAGAATTGATGAAATACAAGAAAAGTTTGGGGATAGATGTTTGGTTACACACCTGCCACCCCCAAGTGATGAGATTATGTTTGACAAAAATAGACAGTTAAATAAAACAAGAAGCAATAGGCTTCTTCACATAGGGGGAAAAGCCGCAATATATGATAGAAACGGAACAAACAGCGTTATCGAAATGTTAGAATACTCAAAAGGAAACTATGAGTTAGTCATAAAAAGTCAAAGTCAACTAAAAATAAACTGTGAAGATAAAAGAGTTACTTATTCTATTGGTAACGAGAAAAACTTTCAAGACCTCTACGCTGGATATGATGCACTGGTTCTTCCTAGAAGGTATGCTGGGCTATGCTTACCGATGAATGAGGCCCTTCTAAGCGGATTACCCGTATTCATGACTGATATATCACCAAACAATGCAATATTGCCTTCAGATTGGCTTGTAGATAGTTCCTTTGTTAAGTCTTTTATGGCTAGGGTGGGAGTTGATTTGTATGAGGTAAATGCAAAAAAGTTGGCAAAAACTATTGACGGATATTTTTCACAGTCAGATCTGTCCAAGGACAAGGATAGGGCATTTGGTATCGGATATGATAATTTTTCTGCCGATAAGCTTAAACAAAAGTATATTGATTTAATTAATCATCTCTAGAATATCGAACAATTCTTGCTGCGTGAATCATTCCATGATTAAACCATGTTGTTGTGGGATCGTTTTCAAGACTCATGATAGAGGATTCTATTTCCTCAGCAAACTTGTCTCTCCAGTATTTTTCTATTTCACGATTCCACTCATCCACATATCCATTGTACCTTTAAAAGTTATTGGCTCCCTGCCAAGGACTCGAACCCCAATTCCACGGACCAGAACCGCGTGTCTTGCCATTAGACGAGCAGGGAATGGTAGTCCCAGAGGGTTTCGATCCCTCTTCTCCGCTGTGAAAGAGCAGTATCCTAGCCACTAGACGATGGGACCACGAGAGCCCCCTATTCGATTTGAACGAATGACAACCGCATTACAAGTGCGGTACTCTACCACTGAGTTAAGGGGGCAAATGATATTATGAGTTTGCGCTGGAACTTATCTTTGTTTATAACTTATATCTCTCATCAATAATCTCAAATGCATAGGCACGCAACTTATCTTCATACTTTGTGAAATGGTGACCACAGAAGAGGAGATCTCCCGTCACTCCATTTAACCAAATATAAGCCTGAGATCCACAACTGTCACAACGGTCAGTAGCGTTAAGAGTATCAGTTTCTTTTATAGATTCTTGAACCAAAACATTTTCCATGTTGTCATCTCCAATTATAGAATTCACTATACTTATATTATACTCTCAAAAACAAAATTGTCAATAGTTAGGTCCCGCTGGTAGGATTCGAACCTACGGCATCAAAATTAGAAGTTTTGCGTTCTGTCCCCTGAACTACAGCGAGATGGAGCGGCTAGACGGATTTGAACCGACGATAAAACTTTGGAAGAGTCTTGTGTTACCACTACACCATAGCCGCGTATTAAAATTCAGTTATTGCAAACAGTTGTGGTTCATTTGTCATGTAAGAATACCAGTAAATTCTATCAATGTCAAGTATCTTAAACATAATCTTTAGTGTGGCTTGCAACGGGCCAAAAATAACTACATTTATCACAACAAGAAACAAAGTCATCGTTCATGAACTCTGCATAGTATTCTGGGTCTTTGCGATAGAGGTTATTCCTGTGAGATTGATGAACTCTTTCGTCCCCCCACCACAATGGCATCTCGATAAGACTATTTGGTCTTGGGACATCTGAATGCATTTCTGTTATTGCTGACCAGTTCTTATCTGTTTTAATTCCGCGAGACACACATTCGTTTTTTATAGCAACAAGGTAGTTGAACAGAGCGTCTTCATATCTCCCCCACATTTTTACGGCGGGATGATTCACCCAAGCGCCAGTACGTTGATCTGTGTAGATAATCTTATATATTTGACGCCCCTCTAGCAACTGTTTGTTAAGTCTTCGGCTGTCGAGGGATTGCGAGGATTTTATAAAATTATTGAACGGGACAAAAGTTTGCACGCCAATCCTTTTCTTAGTTAGTGTAAGAATATCTTACCTTAAAAATCTAATAAAGTCAATAGTTTTTCTTAATTAACCAAATGAATCTCCGCAGGCGCAAGAGCTACCTGCATTTGGATTGTCGATATTAAATCCTTGTTTTTCAATGGTGTCAGCAAAATCAATGGTCGCCCCGTCAAGATATGGCGCACTCATTCTGTCGATTACAACTTCGACTCCATCAAAACTCTTGGTAATATCTCCGTCAAGTTCACGATCATCAAAGAATAGTTGATATCTTAACCCAGAGCAGCCACCGGGCTGAACCGCAACTCGAAGCTTGAGGTCTCCATACCCTTCTAGTAGTTCCCTAACCTTTATCGCAGCGGCATCTGTTAAAACAATCATGCTTTTTCTTTTAGAACTTTTTTGTCTTTGATTTTTTCTAATTCTTCAATTCTCACAGACAGAATAAAAATTTGAGATGTAAGGTTTGCAATCTCTGCCTCATATTGAGTTGTCTGACGGCCAAGCCGTTCAATCGTGCTGTTAAGAATTTTTTGCAGCAGTTCTTCGTTAGTCATTCCATCTTCTCCTTATTACGTCTTTCTCTCTTATAAACAAATTGTTTGATGTCATTAACACAAGTTTTATTATTTTTCTTTTAGACCAAGACCTAGCATGACTATATGAAATAAAGTTTTTGCAATAAATTACAGACTCAACTTTGCTGTCAGGATCTGTTTTCCAAATACTACAGTTTACTCTAAATATCCCCTTGTCAACTAAAACAAGTTTTGCGTAATATTCCATTACAAGTCAATCAAGTCTAATGGGGTTGGAGCAGTCAATCTTGTTTTACACATAGCGCATTCGGCATCTAGTAAATAAGCACAGACCTCGTATGCTTCGTCAAAATTTGCCTGAATAGTAAACAGGGTAGATGCACAACTTGGACACTCTCTGGTTGGAATTCCTCTTGCATCTAACATGCCATCTCCCTAAAAGGTAAGTTCTTGTATTGTTACAGAATTATTAACCTTGCTGGCCATAATTTTATCATAAAATTCAGAAAAGTTAAAGCCTACCATTTCTTGATATTCTAAATATTTTTCATAGTCTCCAATACCATAGACGCCTTCCTCTTTTCCGGTAAGAATGTTTCTCTGAACAGACTTTGATTTCATCTCCATGTCCATCCATTTATTTTTTCTAAGTTTTTGATCTCTTTGATTCCAGATCTTTGGACTACGCTTTCTTTTATAATAATGCCACAACAGCATTTTATTGGGTGCGTACAAGCTCCATCCCCTAGTGTATGCCCTGATGGCTAGGCAAAGCTCTTCTCCCATAAAAGATATTCTTTCGTCATAGGGAATCTCACTGACAAAGTTGCCCGTAGAAAATACATATCCAGCCAATAGGGTGTGGGTCGGATGCGGTAGGGAAAGATCTTCTATAATCTCTCTCTTGGCGCTCCAAGCGCCGAACTTTCTATTATCAACTCTGGACCAAGATGGTACCGTCCAAAGTTCCATGCTCTTTTGTGGATAAAATTCCTTACCGTTCGTGTGAATTTCATATGGAGCGGGAAATTGACTAAGAACCACCCTGCTGTTTTTACTTATGTCCTTAGTTATCGATATCATATTTATTAGCTCTGTATCCCAAGACTTGGCAAATCTCATGTGAGAATCTATCTGTAAATAAAAATCTTCTCCAGAGTACAGCTCCATGGCTAACTTTCTGGCATATCCCACCCCAAGGGAATCTCTAAAGTGCATCTTAGTATAAGATATTTTCTCCACAAAAGACAGGTCCGGGTGCTCTTTGTCCTGAGAAATAAGCCCTATGTGTATCTGATCTGGATTATCCGCATTAGACAACAAACTTGTTATTGTTGGCACTAGTTCGGTATCACGATAAGAAACAATGGAAACGAATATGCTCATCTTAGTTTCTGACCGCCCGGAACATCATATACTGGGTCAATAGTTACCATAATACCGTAAGCCTCAATAATTTTTTTTATTTTCTGCAAATAAACTATACATTTAATTCTTTCTTTATCATTCATGTGTCTCCAATGACTTTCATAAAACCTCAAACCAATGTAGGGGGGTTTCATGTTATACTCCACTATATCCATAACAAAGTTTGCTGGTACTGGAATTAATTTTACTTGAGCCCTAATCTTTGGGGTATAAATCATGAGAACTCCGTAGTTAAAGATTTCCAAGTATCAAACCAAGACTGTTTATCTTTATGTTGATTAAACTCTTTGTCTATCTTCCCCTCTTTTAAATAAACTCCACCCCATACTCCCCACTCTTTGCTACTAACGCCAACAGCAAAACATTCTTTATTTACGGGGCATCTACCACAAAGAGAATCAATACTGGCCGCCAGTAAAGCATCTTCTTCGTACTTGTCAAAAAATATGTTTGTATCCATACCTAAGCATTTTGCTTGATCTTTCCACTTATACATCTTGCCCCGCTATACTATCTGGAAGAGACCATCCGTCTTTGGTTAAAGGAAAAATAAACTTTTTATGCCACGTACCTTTATAAAACGCACCGTTAGATTCAAACTGAGACAAAGTATTCTTTTTGTGCCTCACAACGTCCCACCCCTCCCAAGATAGCTCTGGGTGAGAGCTCACAATTCGTTCCATTTTATTTAAATTGCTAACCAACATGGGTTCTCCTAGTATCGAAAAATACCTACTTGAACACCCTTTAGTTCCGCAGATGATACCAATTTTGATGGCCTCTGATTTGGGGTAGACAAGAAGGCAAAATATTGAAAATTATCTAAATTGTTTTCAACGAAATAACTTGGCACTCTGTAAAACTTAATTTTAATTCCTCTTTGCTTTAATCCATTTTCAGAAAGATTACAAAATTCTGCGGTAAAAGAATTTATTTGCGCTGGTCCAACTGAATATATATTAAACTCTCCATCTTTAATATCAGAAAGGGCAACCCCCATGGCACGCAAAAATACGTTATAATCTGAGAACTCTTTGGTTCCCTGCACTACGACATTCACTACTATCCTTCTGTTAGGTGGTCCAATATAAAAAGCATTTTTTTGACATCTCCACTTGACATATCAAAAGCGTCTATTGGTTTAGACGATGTTCTGTCAATTTCTCCGTCTACGACATCTGCTTGATAAAATATATTTTCAATTACCCAATATGCTTTATCTTGAATAACCGCAACGTTTATTGGTTCATCATCAGCTACTTCTTCATCGTTCTCTTTTACTATAGTATCAAAGGCTTTTTCTATCTTGTCTTCAGTGTAGGATAAAAATACCCTTGACAAGAACAGCCACAAAAAAGCCACGGAGGGATTGCTTAAAAATATCTTATAAAAAAACATCTAGTTAATGCCTCCTTGTTAAATTTTATCAGGAGTTGTCCCTTTTGTCAACATTTCTTTCAAAAACTGAGTTCTTCCAAATCTTTTTTTCTCTTTCTCTCTCTGCAATTGCTCTTGACCAAGAGAATCCAGCATCGCCGCCCCATGCGTCCCACATTATACGACCATTTGAGGGATTAGAGGTGTTGTAAAAGTCTTTGCCCTTCTTGTCAACCTCGTGACGAGAGAAGAAAGAAAACATGCGTCTTACGGTGTCTAAAGACATGGGGGAGCCGTTTACAATATCCGTTGCTCTACCCCAACCAATAGGAGTACCCGCCCCGGTCGCCTTGCCCTCCTCTTTCCATTTAAGAGCACGTCTTGCCGCTGATTTCATTCCAGCATTCGGACTATAGGTATCGGCCATCATTCTCTTCCCTATAGTTATTAACTTTTTTTTCTGAAAAAAATGAAACATTGTTTGATTTATTCACAGATCCGATAGGATTAAATGCCGATCCTGACCAGTCAGACTTTTTTGTTGAGCGAGGATGGCCACTTGGAAAAAGATCTAAGTCGAAGGGCTTTCTTGGAAATTTGCCACGGAGTCCAGCCATAAAAGCGTTAACCCTTCCCATGGCCCACTGCTCTGGACCTGATACATTTGGCCTAACAGATGATGGATTGCTCCTGTAGGCTCCTATTCCACGATTGTAAACTTGCCTAAGAGCACCGACAGTAATTCTTTTATTTCCCTCTTTGTTCTTGTTGTAATTCTCTGCTAACTCTTTAAGTCTTGAATCTAAACTCTTTGACACTTTTTGCACATTTACTGTAGTTTCTTCAATTGGGGTTGTTAAAACTCTTAAGGAGCCGAAGGGCTTTGCAACACTTCTGTCTGTTCTTGATAGTTTTCCGTTTTGCCCTATTGACCAAACCCTTACAACCGCTACTGGGTTCGTGTCGGTGGCCTCCACATTTTCGTTTGATCCAGCAACTGAAACCATTCCTGATCTAGAGATTCTTTCTACCACGCCATGAGCATACTCTGTTTTGTCTGGAGGCTTGGGAACTGCAAATGTAACGTGATCTCCAACGGAAACCTCTTTTGCTTTATCCATATCATTTGCCTTTTTCGCGGGAACACAGTTTGGAACCATTCTTCCATTTTTTCCGGGCTTCATCCCTCTTTGGACATATCCCTCCCAACACGGAGAGTCTTTTTCAAGCGACCCTTCAAAAAAACCTTCAGCGTCAATAACCTTATCCATATAATTTTTGTCTATATTATTACTTATCTCCTCCCCCTCCCTAATTTTTGGAACTCCCACATTTACCAACTCTGATGGTATGGCAGCAAGTCTACAGTGACCGCCATACTGAACTTTAATTGAAACAATTTGACAAACTCCATCTCCTTGCCAAAAGGAGCAGTTACCACAAATTATACCCTTGGGTGCATCTTCATGATCCATATCATCTTCAGCATCATGATATCCAGCATACACTGGAGTTTCATTATTAAACTTACCGTATTTCTTTGCAACAGATCCAAGAGCATCATGATATGCTTTTTCGGACGGATCAAGCAATTCATATGTTGATTTAATAATTTTCTCTTCAACAGAATAAAGTGCGGCCTGCTGACTAGAAGCATCTTCTTTTGTTGAGTGACATCCAAGGACATCGCCATCCGGTCCTACAACTGCATATCCACTGCAATCTCTGTAATTAGTTTTAATTTCGTATGGCATATTATTTATCCAAACAGGGCATTCCAGCCCGATGGATCTACCGCCTTTCCATCTTTATTTTTTTCAATAGAAGCATAAAATTTCTTTACTGCCAAAGTGGTTTGATCGCCATAGTAGTTTGTTGGTCCGTTTGGTATAGAAAAACCAGTCTTAATTAATTGTTTCTGAAGATCTTTTACGCTATTGTTTATCTCTTTATACTTTAACTTCGCCCTTCCCGGATAAGCGGGAGCCTTGTTTGTTGGCTTTGGCGGTACTGGCTCTGATTTAAAAATTGGAAGGTAAAACTTCTCACCATTATTATCTGCCTTGTTTGTAAAACTAATATGAATATGATGAAAATGACTGTACCCCGAACCTCTAAAGTGCCAGTTTTCATAAGTACCAGATGCTACCTGATCTTCATATACAATATGGGCAATTCTTCCATTGTCTCTTCCCTCACGACAATATGTGGCCAGTTGCTCAGCAAATTCTTTTGCTATCTTTTGTCCCTTGCCGCTGCCTAAAAAATCTTCGTCTAGGTCGATAGCGTGAACTATTCCCTGCGGATCTGGATTGTGATACGAGCCTCGCCCGTTAGTGCCCCATCCCTCACGATTGGCGTGGCTGGCATCTCCTATCCATCCGTCGCTACTTTTATCTCTAGACGGCCAATTCTTATTTACCTGATTCCTTAAGGTGATGCCACCAGCACATAGACTAGCCATCTAGATAGCCGCCCAAACTACGTCAGACTCGTCTACCTTTGTATAATCTTCGTCAGTAACAACGTCCCTCGTTGATTCAGGTATTACCTCATCTAAAGCTGTCGCAACAAAATCTGGGTCAGCATGTTCTTGATTCAATGCATTTTCCATAATAAAATTATACCATCCATCCTGTATAGTAGGAAAGGAGGGGCTTGAACCCTCATGGACCATTACGGCATTATAATCCACGGCATATAAGACCGCGCCGATACTCTCCCTTGATAATTAAAATATTAGTGCACAAGACCAAAAGATCATTGCCGTAAAGAGAATGACTCCCAGAATCCCACCTATTTTAGAATCTTCTGAGGTTAATGTAAAAAATACATTGCTAATTAATGAGAAAGTAAAGATTGCTATACATACTATAATAAAAATTGTCATAATTAATTTTACCGCCCTACGGTCTAATTGTCAACTACATTAATCCCATGTTTGCCAAATACTCTTTAACCTCTTCCGTTGCCTTTGGTGGCACAATAACTCCTTCTAATTCTTCTCTTTTTTCATTATCTTTTTTAAGAGACTTCCAAGAATGAATGGATATCTCTTGATTGAGATTGCGCGGGGTATGGGCAATGGCATTATATACTGCCCCTGTAACGGCATCAGAGAGGTCCTTAGAGCCTTTTCTGGGGTGATCTACCTTTTTATCAGATACAATTTTTAACTGGCTCATTTCGTCTAAGAGTATTTGAATATGTGGCATCATAACCCTACCTTCATAAATTAGCATAGCCAAATCTTCATAGTGTTTCTTTCCAACAGATAGCGTTTCTGTTTTTATTCCTACCGATTTTAGTTCCTGTTGAATGTCAAAACTCTGCCAACGGTCAAAAGTTACAAGACCAATATGAAATCCCTGTCTACGAAAATCCACTATCCAGTTCTTTACTTCGGATAGGTTTACGGGTCCTTCCTTTTTGGGCTCCCACCAAACAATAGCATCAACGATTACTAGTGGATGAACTTGTGTGTGATCGTTAAAGGTTCTTACCTGTACCCACTTTTCTACGTGAGAAATTGCTATAGCACACTTATCGTGTTTTTGAGCAAGGTCTGCATGTAAAAAGTACCTAACGTCTTCTTTGGGTTGCCAAGAAACCTCTAATCTTTTGAAAGAGTCTATAGGATTGTGAAGGCACATACATTGTTCTAGCTTTTCTTTTTGTTTAAAAAAAGAGTCTGATATGTAGGAGGGCATACAAGCAAAACGTTGCATTGCATCTGCATAATCGTCAACAAAAGATCTTTCAAAGTCTTCAATTTTTCTGGTAGGATTTACTTCCCAAGTCGGTCTTTTTACGGCATATACCCCAGAGGTTTTGTAAGACTTTATATGATCTTCTTCCCACTCAATCGTAAACTGATTTTCTGGTAAATCTGGTGGCAGGTCTGAATTAATAATAAATGTATGACTTTTCATTTCAACATCTTTTTCTGCAACAACCTTGTCATAATGTTTAGAGATAAAGTCTCCGGGGTATCGGGGAAAAGATAGCAATATAACTTTTCCGTAATCTGGAAATCGAGAATCAACAGATGCACGAAAGGCTTTATAGATCGCATCAGCAGTTTTAGCATTCTCATTTCCCGACGCAGACTCCATAGAAAAACCAGATATCTCGTCAAGAATTGCAAGGATCAGGTTAAGACCCTCGTGACTTTCTCTCTCTGAATGCCCAGAGTAGACGGTTATAGATTTATCAAATTCTATGCTATCCACCTTTGGATCGTATTTACCAGCAAACCAAGGGGATCTGGATATTTTTCCCTTAAGCCCTTTAAAAAAAACATTTTTGGCTTGCTGGGCATTGATTGCCACGTTAATAATATCTATTGCATCTCCGGGTGGCTTACCAAAATACCTAGAGGGGTCTTTTAGGCAAAGGAGTTTATAAACCAAATAAGCACAGCCAATGGTGGAAGTGTGGTCTTTACCACTACCCTTTCCCAACTGTAGGATAACCTCTCCTTTTGTGTATTTTTTAAAATGTTCGCTGCCCTCCTTTTCTCCCATAATTCTAATTAAATCTTCTTGTTTGTATATCTGGCTCATTGCCTCAACTAAGTCTCGCTGTATCTGTGATAGCGGTGGTTGATCTAAATACTGAGAGTCGTGTAAAAATACATCTAGATCAACGGGAATCTCTTGAAATGGACTATCTTCAAGGGCATCAATAAAGTCACTAAGGTCAAGACTCATAAATAACCACGGCTTCGTCCTGTGGACCAGAAACTTCTGACAACCTTCTCATAAGTTCATTCTTTATTTGAGGGTATTCTGATGCAATATCTTTTAGAATATTCATGATAAGGTCTTGTTTTCTTTCTTGTTCTAGAAGTTGATCTGCTAACTCTTTATTCTCTAGAAGCCCTGCTTTTTGAAGCATCTCTATTCTCTTGTTCTCAATATCAAGAATAAGCTTTATTGCATTTGTTTTTGCTCCTAAGTTTTGATTTTGATCTGCATCACTAACTACCTCGTATGCCTTTTTAATCAATTGGCTATAATGTTGATCCGCCCCAGAAAGCGCTTCTCTTGCTCTTATTCTAATGGCTTCATTGTTAGAAACCATTCCACGCCACTCAGAAAGAAGTTTTACCACCCGATTACGGGGAATGTTGAGTGTTTTTGCTATTGCCGATTCATCATTACCCTTAACGTACTCTGAGGCAACTAGATTTACCTCTTCTAAATGCAATACCAATTCTTGGCTCATCAATCTCCTTTGCCAACAATTATAGCAGTAGCAGAGTAGGATTGTTGCCACCAGATGAAATGTGTTCCTACCCTGCTACGTGCTACTTACATGGATACTTGTTGTACCATTTTAAATATGTCTTGTAGGTAGCCTTTGACGTATAGGCTCCTTTGTGACGACCTTGACCATCAATATCCCATGGATACCATGTTTTCCCTCCACGGGAAATGCGATACGCAACCTTAGCGTTGTATTCACGAGTTAACAACATTTTGCTGTCCCACCAATCTTGCCCTGACCAAGCAGCACGATTGAACTGAAACATTCCATAATCATTTGTTGCAGAAATAGCATCTTCCCTACCTCCGCTTTCACGCATAACTATAGCCCATGCTTCCATGAGGTTTTTGCCACGGAAACCAGTTTCGCGCAATTCTCGCACTAACCAGCTTTTACATTGCTTCTTTTTGTTTGACTTTGTGTTAGCCTTTTTTGTAACGATAGGCTTTTCCAAAGCCTCCGTCGCAGTAGGTGCATTTGACTTAGCATACACCTGTTCGGAAAGAGCAGCGGTGGCCGTGTTACTTGAAGTTGTAAGAATTAGGGCCACCACTATCATCCATCCTATCAGTTTTATTTTCGTCATTTGTTTCCTCCCAGCGGCGGCAACAGTTTCTAGCATATCATAGCAATTTTAACAAATCAACAATTTACACTAAATTGTGATATGTGTCACTCTTTAAAATTTTTTCTACTATAAAGTTTTTATGATAGCAGTTGGAACAAACAATGTCAGACTTTGATACCTACCTTAGTATATCTTCAATAATGAAATAATCTATCATTTGTCCGATATCCGAAACTTTTTCCCACGCTAATTAAATATTTTTTCTTTTTCTCCTCTTGGGCATAGGCTTAATTCTATCAGCTCTAAATGATCTCCAACCACATAGAACTCCGCTGCGTATCTCAAAACAATCTATCCAGCTTACGCCACTATCATTTCTAATTACATACTCGAAAAATTTAAACCTGCCGCCGTGCTCTCCACTAATTTTAATTAATTCATCTTTCTCAATTACCCTGCCGTCTGGCATTGTAAAATTATCAAGCCTTGTATAAAGATGAGCGTTTGGGCTTATTATTTTTTTACGCCTTCCCATTTTCAATCCTCTCAATTTCACGATTGATATACCAAATAGCCTTTTTTAGATCCTCTATTTGCTTCCCTTTATATTCTGACCTCATGACATACTTTATGGCATTTCCTAGGCAGAAACCCATGTGCTCTGTTATTTGGATCACCTCTATACCGCTGGGATGACTAGTATAGTGAATTGGATGATTTACTACATCTGTCATTTTCTCAGTCCAAACTTTTTTAGTTGACGATATATCAATTGTACACTGACCCCACACTCCTTGGCAATATCCTCTGGAGATTTTTTATCCACAATATATCTTTTTTTCATAAACGTTTCGTTTAAGTGAAATCCCTTGCTTCTCATTAAGAAATTATTCTTTCCCAGTTTTCTAAAGCAAATATACCGATGCCGCAGGCATCTGCAATATCATTATCGTCTAAATTTATATTAAACTTATTATTAACGGTTAATATTGTTTTTTGTTTTCTTTGCTCTCTTTCTTGAGACTTGTACCAAGAATTTGATTTACCCGGTTGAGACTGTCTAATCTTTTGTTTTTCATCAGCACTCAATAGTCTAGTTCCAATATATGACTGCCAAGACATGGGGGCTACTCCATAGACATGCTGTACCCCTCCTAATTGAGCCCCGCCAATCAGGGCCCCCTGACTTAAGGCTAGGTTTGCCGCAACCTGAGGGCTGTTGGCAAAAATAGTCTTTTCAATAATCATATGAGTTGCTGGTAGGGATTTAAACAAAAACATAGTTTTGTGAACAGTATCACCAAGTTTTTCATAAATTGAGCTACCAGAAAATTTTATTTTTCCATACCTAGACAATTCTCCGTAATTAAAATATGCAAATGCCAAGCTGTTTGTGCTGGCATCTACTGAAACAAAAGAGTGTGGAATAGAGTGTTCTAGTGCTCTAATCTTTTTGCTCATAATCAAATAATCCCTTGAGTTGTTTTAGCATCTGATCAACTTTTTTCTTATTAACCATACAATTACTGCAAAATCCATTTTCATTATAAATAGATATGTTGATTCCACATCCACCAGAACATTTTCTTTTTTTCTCAGAACGAATTTTTATTCTATTTATTTGATATCTTTCAGAAATTTTTTCTCTAGTAGCCTCATCTCTACAATGCACGGAGCAGTAAATCTGATAACTTACCTTAGGATTAAATTCATTAGAACACCAGCTACAGATTTTCATTCAAGGTATTCCAGTGGCTCAATCTTTATTGTGCCTTTTTCTGCTGAAGAACAGGCTTTTTGGACAGGACAAGTTTTACAAACTTTTGAATTTGATCTGTAGGGTTTTTGTGGAATATCTTCCTCTTCCCATTGCCGATAAACCTTTCGCATCCAGTTAAAGGCATATTCCCCCCAAGACTTAAGCTCTTCTGTCGGCTCTACAGCAATGGCATGTAGTTCATGAGAATTCTTGTTTTCATATAAAAGTATTCCAAGCTTCTTTCCAAGAACCTTCATATAAATTGTTAGCTGCATCAGGTGGTATGAGGGCGGTCTGGCGTGCTTTCTATAGGCAAAAGACTCCTCCCTCATGGTTTTAATCTCAACCACTGGCTGTTCCTCGCCCCACTGAATAACTGCATCAGCAAATCCAAATATGGGTGGATCTTGAGCAACAATCCTTTTCTCTTCTTCTACCATAATTCCTGCATCTGTGATAGCTTTTTGAATACGAGAGTGACCATCGGTGCCGCTACCCATATTAGCAACGGCATAGGGATCTGCATAGTCTTCAAATTCTGCCCCCGTAAACGCTAACCACCAATACCTAGGGCAGGCCCCATTTCCATATACTAGGGTGGATGGACTAAAGGTTTTCTTTTTTGTAAACTTTAAATCTCTTCCCTCTAGGTACCCTGACTCGATCTTAGATATAAGCGCCTTGGTATCTATTGGTCCCTCTGGTTGCTTGTCTACTATTTGTTTCAAAAAGTTCTTGGCCATTATTTTTTATCTTTCTGTTAGGTGTATAGTGTATCACTTTAGGATAAACTTTAGTGCCGCTACGGTCTTATCAATCTCTGCCGCCGCAGTATAATAAAGATTCTTCTTGGACCTGTCACTTTTATCTACATTGGCCATCCACGTAGCCTTCATGCTCATCTTAGCGGCTATGGCCTGTAGTCTAACAATCTCTATAGTTGCTACATGTGGAGGAATATCTGGCTTAAAAATTATCTTAGCAATAAATTCTAGCGCGGTAGTGAGTTCGGGATCATTCATATACTCAGCAATTTCGTATAGATCGTTTATCTGCTCAAGGGTTGTCATTTACTCTTGCCCTTTCTATTAATTGCTCTAATATAGGCCACTCAATCACAGAAAGCCTAATCTTTTTATTTCCATCAGTAAGTACCAATTGTAGCATTGGAGACTTTGATTTGTCTACCTTCATAGTATCTGTACATATTTTTGCCCAACCGTCTATTGAGATTGAGTATGAATTGTTATATTCTTTAACATCAATAACAAATTCTTCAGTACTTCCATCTCCTTTAATCATATTGCGTCCTGAATTTTTATGCACCTTGGCCCCCATACGATTTAGTTCTGAAGCTTCAGTTTTATTTGTTGCCATCAGTATCCCCGCCCATTTAGGTTCACTCTGGATAGGTGTTTATTGTTACACATCCAAGTCATATCAAAGGAGTGGCTATAGAATCTAGCTTCCTCAACAACAACCCTGCAATTTTGACAAATAAAATTTCCAAAATAAATAGAATATTTAGACACTTAATATTTTTTCTTTTAGCATTTGTTGAACATCTGGACTTTCCTTTACACCAATGACCATTCTGTCTCTTCCCTGATACCTTTCTTCTCCAACGGTATACCAAGCACCCGACCTATCAATAAACCCAAGCATTTCCGCCGTATCAACCAAATCAGCAACAGTATCTATGCCAATATCTAGTCCCCTAAAGTAGAAGTCGTACTCCCCGCTCTGGAAAGATGGACTGGTTTTTGAAAACTGAACGTCCCAGCGAACCCTACGTCCGACCTTCTCTTCAATAACCTTGTCTCCAACATAAATTTTTCCCTTAATTGCTTGATTATCCGAATGACTAGAGAATAGTTTTATTATGGTTGAAGAGTAGAATTTAGTGGCATGTCCACCCGTTGGCTCATGAGATACGTGCATTGCGCCAAAGTTATTTCTAATCTGAGAAATAAATATCAGCAGGGTTGGTTTAACTTGATTGTTAGCATAGTTAAGCATTTTTACGGCATTGGCCATATCTCTTGACTCTGCTCCGATTTGTTTTGTATTTTCTAGTTGCTTTAGTTCTGTTGAATCTTTTTCAAAATATATGGCTGGTAGTAGTGCAGATATACTGTCAACTACAATAACGTCTACTCCCGCCTTCATAAGTTCTGTACCAACATCTACCATGTCGTTCATTGTTCTTGCAGTTGAGTGAATAAGTTTGGCGTTGTCTACCCCTAAAGTTTTTGCCCATTCGGGAGAATATGTCATTTCTGCGTCTATCCATGCACAGGACCTTCCTTCCCTTTGTGCTTCAGCAATGGTCTGTAGGCAAAATGAGGACTTCCCAGACGATTTATTTCCATAAATCAGGACTTGCCTACCATACGGTAGACCTCCATTTAGAGCATGATTTAAACCAAAGCTGGGGGTCTTTGCAAATTCCGTGTGGGCAATATCAGATCCAAGGGATATTTTTTTTCTTAACTTTGGATTTAGTTGAGCAAGAATTTCATCAACGTCTGTCACGCTAACACTCCATGCATTTTTGGTCGGTTTAGATTTTTTTCTACCTTGGCTTGAAAATGTTTTTGCAAAGATTCATTGGTATAGCCCTCTGTTGCCAGCCCTCCGTAAAGATCAAGCAGACGAACTAATATGTCGGCCATTTCTTCTACTACTTGATCATCACCCTTTTCTTTACGCATGGCTTCGGTTACTTCACTGACTTCTGTATTGATCATCTGAAGTTGTTTAAGATAAAATATAATATGATCTTTCTTGTCCATGCGTTTTAATGGTTCCCAGAATCCTTTTTCACGGGCATGAGCATTTAGCGTGAACGATACATCATCCAAATCGTTAAGCATTTACCACCTCCTGAAATATTAGGTCTTCATCTTTGCTAATACTATAATTAATCTTATAGGCATTACCCGACTCTAATCTTGTATAGGCCATTGCAAAGTTTGAAGGAAAAACAATAAGAGAAAGCAACTCTCTGCCACTATCTGCTAAAATCAAAGATCCCATTCTCTTTCCGGCCTTCGTTATGCGAGGCTTAAAGGATAACACAAAATGTTCGTCTTGTCCATAAGGCAACTGTTTATAATTTAAGAATCGTACCAACGCGCTACTGCTTTCTCGTATTTCATCGATAGGAACCGCCTCAATGATTCTGTTAGATCCAACAAGAATAATATAAGTGCGACCTGCTTCGATCTTACTTTGTTCTTCATCAAATATCCCCACGCTTCCTGTGTTATCTAGTATCTCTACCCTACTCCATCCCTTGCCGCGCTTAATACCACGAACAACACCCATCATAATAAATGCTCCCTTTTCATCAAAATCATCTACCGTAGTAATGTATGTGTGATAATGAGGTGGAACCTGCATATTAAACTCTGGAAGATTTAAGTACTCGTACATATTCTTTTTAATATCTTCCTCGTTTCTAGGATTATCGGGAAAAGTCAGAGCGCCAACTGCCTTTAACGATGACAAAGCCCTGCTATTAACCCCGTTACCTTTGGTAAAGGTAAACCTCTCTACCTCTTTGTAAGACTTGAATGGGCGACCCGCAATATATCTATCAGCGAGTTTATGAGAAATAAACTTAATCCCCGAAAGTCCAAACCTAATCCCCTTTCCCTCAATCTTAAATCCTGAGTCTGAATCATTAATGTGTGGAAGTCTAAGTGGAATTCCAATTCTTTTTGCCTCAATGAGATATTCTGTTGTTCCATCCCTGTCCTTTTCGTTTTTTAGTAAGGCAAAGATAAACTCAATAGGATAATAATATTTTAACCACGCCGTCCAGTACGATACGGTTGAGTAAGCGACAGCATGAGACTTATTAAAGGAGTATCCTGCGTGGGCTTCAAAATCATGCCACATCTTTTCAGCAGCCGTGCCGCCAAGCGGCCCAGTTGCATTCCTAACAAATAACTCTTTGAACTCGTCAAATTCCCGTGCATCCTTCTTCTTACCAATAATTTTGCGAACCTTGTTGGCTTCACCCATGGTCATGCCGCCAAGCTTCACACAAGCAAGCATGACTTGCTCCTGATACAAAATTGTACCGTAAGTTTCTTCAGTAAATTCTTTCATTACGGGGCTTGCATAAACTACCGCCCGCTTTCCGTGCTTTCTGGCAATATATTCCTTGCCAATAGTGTTCATGGCACCCGGACGTACAAGCGCATTAGATGCAACAAGCTCATCAAACCTGCTTACACCCATCCTGACCAATAGATTAGTGTATGGCGTTGCCTCACACTGAAACACCCCTTTTGTATATCCATCAGAAAGCATCTTGTAAATGTTTTTATCTTCAAGATCAAGGGCCTTTAGGTCAATAGTCAATCCGTGCCTATCCTTGATAATGTTTACAGTATCACTTATAACTGTCAGGGTTTTTAGTCCAAGGGCATCTATTTTGATTAGACCAATGTCTGCCGCCTCGTCCATGTCCACCGCAACTACCGGAATGCGGCCATCTGAGCCCGTTGCAGAGCGAGTTTCCATCGGGGCCACCCTTGAGATGGGAATCTTTGAAGTAACCACTCCAGCGGCGTGGATACCCGTCCCACGGATACGTCCACGCAACTGGCTGCCATAGGTCTCAACCTCTGGATATTTTTCTCTAAACCATGCAGTATTTCCAGATACTAAATATTCTTCCCAAGTATCGATTGCCTTAAGCGCACGATTAACATCAGAGAGTGGAATGTTGAGACAACGAGAGACATCTCTAACAACCCCCTTGTCCTTAAATTGTAGAAACGTGGCAATTGATGCAACATATTTATACTGCCTCTCTAAATAATCTTTAACCTCTTCTCGTCTAGAGTCTTGAATGTCAGAATCAATATCTGGCATATCGTCACGATCTTGATCGATAAACCTAAAAAACAAAAGCCCGTGCTTTATCGGATCTATATCGGTAATGCCAAGAGCGTAACAAACTAAAGATCCAGCACTCGATCCTCTGCCGGGACCAACCATGATATCATTCTTTTTTGCCCAATTAAGCATGTTCTGAACGACAATAAAGTAAGGGGCAAACTTCTTATCCTTGATTACTGACAGCTCTTGTTCAAGTCTATCAACATAAACTTGATTAGTGTCTAGATTCTTAGACCTTAACCAAGAAAATGCACAATCCCTAATCTGAGCGTCTGGGTCTTTGTAGTCTACGGGAAGCAGATTGAGGTTCCGACCAATTGCATAGTCTTCAATTTTATCTGCCACCTCTAATGTATTGGTAAACATATCATCTCTAAATCCCCCATGTTTTTGCATAGAGATACGCATCTCGTCCGGGGAAAGAAGGTGAATATCAAAACTATTGAAACTCATCATTCTGTCTGCACCATACAAATAATCAAGGCGTTCCATCATATTGTCAAGCTTCTTTGACTTTTCATATGTCGAGTCTTTACTTATTTTTGGATGGGTATTTAGAATCAACATCATCTCTTGTATTACTTTTTGATCTTCCGTGGAATGATGGCAGTCGGGGGTTACAACTACCTTATACCCGCCAGCATCTGCTAACTCAACAAGAGACTCATTCATTCCATCAACGTTGTGCGGCATAACCTCTACATAAAAATCATCTCCAAAGCGGTCCCCAAACCACTTCAAATGCTTTTTTGCTACTGCAAATTCTTCATTCTCAATTGCCTTATTGATAAGGCCAGACATACATGCAGAGGTAACGATAAGCCCATCGCCATACTTATCTAGAACCTCAAAATCTATTCGTGGCTTACGATAGTATCCTTCGTTCCAAGCAATTTCATTTAACTTTCCAAGATTCTCTAAACCACGAGAGTCTTTAGCCAATATAACTAGGTGATTATACACAACGTCTAGTGGATCAGTTCTTTCTTTTTTATCCCGTTGATCAAATCTATCCTTGGTCACATAGGCTTCGATTCCCAATATCGGCTTTATGCCTCCAGCCTTTGCTGCGCGGTACATAGCCCTATGTCCAGAAAGGGTGCCGTGATCAGTTATTGCAATTGCTGGCATTCCTACGCTGTGCGCCCTTACAATATACTCTTCCGGGGTTGACACTCCATCCATAGAACTAAAGTGTGTATGCAGGTGAAGGGGAACGTACAAGTCAATCCTCTCAGTGTTTTTAAATAAGGTGGGGGGACTTACCCTGTTGGGTTTGATTTCATCCCCCCACCAGCCTAATTACCACTCAATATTGGAAGATGAGCTTCCTGATGGTCCGTCAAAACCTAGATAGAAAGACTCCTGCTCCGCATATGGAATCTGACGAATGGCAGACTCTAGTGGCGGCGACTCGTACTTGGACCAGTCAAACGGCTCCGCATCTGGTGCCGTAGGTAGTAGAACGTAATTGGTATCCGTTCCAGTTCCCGACCTTTTCAACTTCCAAGTTAGATTACTAATGCTCCCAGTCTCTAAGAAATACTCTCGAATGGTGTTAAATGCTGATTGCTTTCCAACACCCTGAGAAAATACAGCGATGTAGGGATCGTCTACGCCATTGTCAACAAGAACGTTAATATAGAATCTAAACCTACCACCCCATCCAGCTTTAGGATCTTTGCGATGCATCTCTTCTGCCCAGTCGCGGCCCTCAGAGTCCATCGTGCACACTGCCTTGCGCTTGTAGTCCTTTGGATTGGTGTGCTCCTTAACTACAATAGCCAAACCCCTGCTTTCGTCATAAGATTTGGAGTCTTCATCTAGTTCATTGACAAAGCGGATCTTTACGCTTTGTCCATCATCTAACTTGAGCCAACGAACTTTTGTTCCCCCAGACTCTCCCCCAGAGTAACGCTGACCGCTCATTGCCTCTTCCATGGCCTTTAGCCCTTTCATAATTGACATGTCTTTCCTCTCTTATATATTATTTATATTTTCGCTAATAGTGGGTCGTCAATCCTAGTAGTTAGTTCTACAATGTCTTTGTCTGTCATATCTCCAACATCTTTGAACCGTGACGGAATCGAAATAAGTGTAGCACGAAATCCCAATCTGTCAAAAATTTTATCTTGCATACCTTTTCCTGCGTCATCATTATCTCCAATAACTATAACAGAATTAAAGTATTTTGTCAATAGTTCCATCTGTGTTTTTGAGACATTTGCCCCTAAAGTAGCAACAGCGGGTATGCCGCTCTGATCTAGTCTAATGGCATCAAAGGAAGACTCTACAACATATACGGAGTCATACTTTTTTGCACGATTAAGATTAAACAACGTCTTGCTCTTTGGAAGTTTTGGTGTATTCTTAAATTCCTTACCCTCGACTGATCTACCCACGAAACCAACAAAAACATTTCCATCGGGACTTGATATTGGAATTGTTACCATATCCTGCTTATCAGAATATCCCAATAGAAACCTTTTAACAGAATTTTCCAATATCCTTCTGCCCTCAAAATACCTCATGGCTCTGGGAGAATCAATAGCCTGCTGATGTAAACGACGTATCATAAGTTCATCAAATGGGACATACTCTTCCCGATCAAGAAGAATATTATCTATTAATCCAACTATGTCTGTTTCTGTTGCACAGGAATCTATCATTCTGGTTGCCTGAAAGAATGTCTTTTTAGTTGTAAACATTACAAACTCTGTTAAAGACTTCCAAATCTGACAAGAAAAACAAAAAAATGTACCAAGATCCTTGGAAATTTCCCCAGCGGGAGTTCTATAGTTATTGTGAAATGGACAAAAGATTATGTAATCGTTATCTAATTCTGATTCAATTCTGATTCCTGATTCTGAGATAACTCTTTTAACTTGCTGTGCCGTATAAATATTGGCTTGTTCTTGTCTATACCTATCAGACATTCTGCATTCTTCTCTCCCACGAAGGTTCCGTATATAGATAATTCAAAATTATATAACTTTCCTGTATATTCTATTGTAAAGTCTGGATCAATGTCAAGTCTTTGCGAAAACCCCTGTAATCTCATTTGAGTTTGAAGTATTCTCATGTACTCTTCTTTTAATCTTGGAATGAAAGAATCATCATAGATGCTACCGTCTAAACTAAAACGATGAATATCTTTGTGTATGAAAAATTTCATACACTAATTATATCGGATTACTCAAAATCTTTATAAGCAAAACGACCGCTGTCAAAGTCTACCTGAACCATAAAATCTCCTAAGAAGCCATTCCTATTCTTACGAAAAACGCACTCAATAACGTCGCTGTTTGGAGCACGGCCAAGAGCCAAAAGCCAGTCAGCATCGTAAGCAATCTGTCGTGACCAAGAAGTTTGTCCAAGGGTAGGTACGCTATTCATGTCTGTAATGTCATCTGGGGTAGCAGAAGAAATAGCCACAATAGGAATCTGCTCAGAGATGGCGAGGAGTTTTAGTTCACGACTTAAGTTTTTCATCTTGACTACCTCGCTTTCAGTACGCTGATTACTTGTCATAAGGTTTAAGTAATCTACAAAAACAATGTCTGGCTTGTATTGATCAATCTTTCCCCTTAGTACCGATGGCGAAACCTCCCCTATGCCATCATTTGAGATGATGTTTATACTTGGCTTTCCCTCAAAAGTTTTCTCAGCCCACTTTTTGAACATATCAATTTCTACTTGACCGCTTGATAGTTTTCGATGACTCCACATTCCTTGACCAATAATTGCAAATATCCTATTTCTAACTTCTGATTCTGTCATCTCAAGGCTAACGACTAAGGGAGACTTCCCCTTTTTCCACGCCTGTACCGCGAAATAAAGAGCCATCCAAGACTTCCCAATAGCAGGGTAAGCCAGAAGAACGCCCAGCTGACCAGCAGTAATTCCCGCAGGTAGGTAGTTGTCGAATCCTGCGAGCCCTGTGTATATCCCATGATTTCCAGCCTCCTGCATCTTTTTTACGTTTTCAAAATGTGATACGGCACTATCTATATCAGTTACGTCTAGATCTCTAACGGTAGAGGTGATTCTTTTAATATTTGCCGATTCTATAATTAAGGCATCAAGGGCATTGGGCCCTTTACCATCTTGAAGATCTGTAGCAGCAGAACGTAGCATCATCTTTAGGTTATCGTTTAGATATTCCCCGCGCAGCTCTTCTATATGATGCTTTGTGCTTCCTGTTTCTTCAACATACTCAAAATCCTTAAACTGCTGCCTGACAATGTTGATGGGGGGAGAGCATTGATTCTGTTCATAATAATTACGAATGAACTGCCAAATGTCTCCATGAGTTCTAAGTAAGGTATCGGCATTTGCTTGTAGCATCACATGAACTTGTTTGTCGTTCAGTACCGCCGATATTGTCTTAGCCTCTAAATTAGCCATTCATCCACTTCCTTGCCATTTCACGCCTTTCAGCACGCAGCCTATTGTCTTCTTCTCTATCCCTTTTGGATTGTATCAGGCGATCAACATTGTTGGCAAATCCCTTCCATGTTGGCCGTGGCTGAATACTAAAATAATATTCCATAACATCATAAACTAGATCAAGGCTAAATGACTCAAGTAGAGCATCTGCTGCCCATTGCTCATTATACTTGTTGATTTGAGGATAGGGGATATCTTTTATCTTACAGTGTTTTTCAAACCTACTTATAACAGAAAACCTATCCTTACGATCAGCCACTTCTCTCCTTAAACGTAAACAGTAACTGCAAACTGATCCTTTTCACAATCAAGAACGCTTACTGAACAAGCGGAAAACCAGTTAATGTTTTCCTGCTCCAACAACTCATACATTTCCTTGAATGCCTCTGCTGGGCTGCTTCCGTAGGAACATAGAACTAGCGGCTCTTCACTTGATGCAACATATCTTTTTTTCATACCAATTCTTCCTTTGCTTGATTTAGCTTATCCAGTAATTCTTTTTCAACAAAAGCATAAACTCGATCTGATGCTTCTTTTGTTGATTCGTGCTCTCTCACAAAATCTGATACCTGACAATCCAACCTTATGTTTTGAAAGTTGCCAGTATTAAGTGTGTAACCCAAATTCCATTGCACCTTTGTTGCTTCCATGTATACTCCAATAAATATTTTTATAAAAATTGTGTACTGCCATTACCAAAGATACCACCAGCGAAGCCTGTTGTCAATATAAATGACAGAAATTATATGGTTTCGTTATATATTGGAACGAATCTTCCATCTTCTGTTTTAGTATAAAGCAGAATACCATCGCCCATGGCATACCTCAATTCCTGTTCTGTTGGAGTTTTGTTGTTTGTAATTAGTCCATCTTTTCTTGCCGCCCCATGGTGAACTTGGGCCATGGCTTTTCTTGCTTCCATTATTACCTCTTCTGAATAATAAGATAAATAGTGAAAGGCTCTTTCTCCATTGGGCAACTCTCCAACTGGTTCTGGAATTAATCCCTTTTTTACAAGTCTTGGTACATGCTTTCTATGACAATTTAATAGTTGAGAGGTTTCTTTAACGGTAAAAGCACGCTTTCTCTTTTTCTTAAATTCAATCATTGTGGTTGTTTCTCTTACATCTTTAGTAAGATTATAAAGAATTACTATTCCTGCTGCCCTACTAATATGCTCTATTCTTACAAGATCATCGTTTAAAAACCAAACTTTTCTTCTAGGTCTTCTTATAACGATGATATTGTCAGTTGGGATCTTTTCTTCTCTATGTTCAGTAGCCATGCTGCCTCTTTGTTTTCGGGGGTCCAATTATGAAAAAACTTTCTTGATCCACAGATAATGCAAAATATTTCAATGTGATTTTCCGCACTATACATTCTATCAATAAATAATCTTCCGCTACATTTTTTACATGACAACATGGCGGTATATTATATCATGCAGGAAGACCAATAGCAATTGCTTGTACGGTAGTACTTACCTGTCCAGAGGAATTAAATCTAACAACACCTTTAACGCTTGATGTGGTTATTGAAGTTATAACTACCGTCACATCATTGCCGATGGTGCTGGTACCGCTGTTAAGGGCTGTTGCGGTTACAATTGGAGGGTATTTAAACTCAGATGCAAAGTTTATTTCCCAGTTTTTTGTAGTATTAGAAGAAACTGTTTCTTCTGTTGTTACCGTATCAAAAGCAGCATATATTTTAGCATTACTATTTTTAACGTCTTCTCTTCCAATACCCGCAGTGTCAATGCTGGTGTAATTGTAAGTTGCGGTAGATATTGTGTCTACTGCATCATTCAATGCGTTAGCAATTTGATAAAGATACGTTACATCTAGGGGTTGTCCACGGTCTGGAAGGGGTACTTTTGCCATTATTTTTTCTCCTTGTCAATTATAGCACTAGAGGCTGGTAATTACTGAGTCGTACAACCTAAAGGGAAATCCAGTAAAAGATCCTGTACCCGATCCCGTTGACGTTAAGTTAATTTTATTGGTATTTGCCAATGCATCCTCTCTTGTTGGATAAAGGGCAATCGTTGTGTAGTCAATTGTCCTCGTATAGTATGTCGTGTTATCTGATAAACCCCCAATCGGGGTTGCCGATAAATATAGCCCTTCTGTACCCGTATTTGATGCGTGGCCCTGACCAAAGTCTATATAATCATTTACCGTATCTACCGTAGATGCGCTTTGAGCAAACTCAAATGTTTGTTCATATCTAGATATGGGTCTTCCCGGACGATACACCTCTACATAAAGATATTTTACAGATGACCTAGTAACTCCATTCGCATCTATATAGGTTGCGGGAATATTTATGTTTAATGAAGTTGAAAAAATTCTTTCTCTATATATCCAGTCGCTGGGGTTTGCTCCTGAATTTCCAGCCCACTTAATCCAAACATCATAAGACCCTAATTGAAAAATATTAGTTAGCACTCCATCTACCTCTTTGTATACAGATGCAGAGTCCCAAGTAATTGAAACATATGTTGATCCAATTTTATTTAACGCTATTGTTCCCGGAGATTCTATAGTTCCACCTTGAAAAACAAATTCTGGATTTACCTCAAATATTGGGGAGTAGGCAGACAAGTTGTTTTGATTGTCTGTAACAATCCGATACCGAACGTTATATTTTTGAGTATATACGTCCATTTCCTCAAAGCTTGTTTGGGGTATGAATACCTTTGGCATTATCCCACATCCAGATTAAATCTAAATTCTACATAATTGTTTGTATTTTCATATTTATAAATAGGTTGACCATCGGTTGTTCTTACTACGGAGTATCCGGTCATTCCGTATACGGGATTGACAGTTGTTTCGTTTTCTAATCTTAAGCCCTCCAACTCTACATAGTGTATTGGAGATGCCATCTGCTCTCCCCCCGTTGTATATATTACCGATGCGAAAATTCTTGCAACCCTAATCTGAGTAGAGCTAAAATCTGGAGCTGTAATGAGATCGGATATAGGTATTTCTACAACCTTATATCTATCCCCCGCAAAATCTACCCCATCTATATAGATCTCTGATTTTGCAAAGCCAGAGGTAATTGAAGTTTCATTCCTGTAAAACTCAATAAGTATCTTTACATAATCTGGCTCCGTTCCCGCCCCCAAAGAGTCTTGATCAATTAAGCTAAATGCGAAAAGTAACTTATCTGATGGAGAGTTTTTAGATATATCAAAGTTTATTGCATTTAAATGTATGTGTGTAGACTCTGCCCAAGTTATAGTTCCAGTAGTGGCTGACGATCCAACGTTTAGCGCTAAGGCATAGGAAACAGTGGTGTCCGTCCTTCCTGTTATTACATGAGTGCCGTCAAAGGTATTGGTGGCAATGTCCACAACAATAGTGTCTCCAACATTTAGGAAATGAGCCTCTGATGTTGTCAAGGTTGCGGTTGTGCCATCGGCCTCCTTGTTGGTAATGCTATAGTATGGATTTTCTCCGGTCCAAGAGTCGTCTGCTCCCTGTATTATTGAAGAGTCTCCCCTAAGAAGAATTTTAGAATCAAGAAATCTTGGCCCCTCCCTTCTTGCCTTTCTATCTTCGGTAGCAAAAACAACATTGCTGCTTGAAGCCCTAAAATATCTCAAAGACGTTGTAATGTCTCCACTTGCTCCCAGTGGTACGGGTGTGGTAATTTCAGAAATTGATGTGCTGTGTGCTTGCCAACCCTCCGAAAAGTTAAAAAGCATTTTGCTATCAAAGTTTTTTGCAAGACTATTACTTCCAGAGGACCACAACCCAATTTCAGTAATTTCGTATCTACTCTCTTTTGGGAGTTCGGCTGTAAGTGAAACTTTTGTGGTCCCGTCGTCATCCACAAATCCTTTTGAAGTTATCGGCACCCTAGTCATCTCAAAATCCATTCTTGTTTTTTCTGCTAAAGTTGTGGGAGATGGGGGTGAGTCGTTGGCATCAAGTGGAACGGCCCCACAGCCAATGGCTATGTGAGTGGCATAAGCAGGAGTTTGACCTAGCAAATACTTTGATATAATTTCTTTTCCTACATCTGTAATCATAATTCTATCCTCGTCACTGTTCCACTTAAAGATATCTCTACCTCTATGTTTTCTTGTGGTTTAATTATATCAAGTTCTACTACTAGGTTCCCACTGTCGTCAAAATAAGGCTCATTCATTCCCCTAGAAAGTAAATTTATGTTAAATTTTGAAAATTCGTTATCAGAAATAATATCTAAGGCAATGATGTTGTTGGGATTGAACCTTCTTCTTAGTTTTGATAGGTTAGCTATAGGCTTATAAGAAACATCTATTCCGTCTATTAGATCGTGTCTAGATAGGCTAATCAATTCCGTTCCGCCAAGCTCCTCAAAAAATCTCTCTGCTATATAGTCTCCAGTTGTGTCTATTTCTGGACCTATAACGATATCAGGATCTGCTTGTTTTATTCCTAATGGCCTTGTAAAAGTTGGAACAGTATTCCAAGGGTTTGATGGAGTAGGTGGTGGTGGTGGAGGTGGACTTGATGCGGTAGTTGAAATTTGATAAGAAAATCCGGGGTCGGCAATTGGCTTTGGGGTGATGTCTACTGGAGAAGATGGTGCTGGTGGCGTCGGGGCTGGGGGCGTCGAGGCTAATGCAGAGTATTGATCGGCAACAACTTGAACCTTTGCTTGCCCAGAACCCTTAATGTTGGCAGCCGCCTGAGCATAATTAGCAGCAGCCTGAGTATTACCCTTGGATGCCTCAATTGCGGCAAGTGCAAGCCTTTCTTTTACCAATTCGGATGGAGTTTTTTTAGCCATTTTATACCTCTACCAAGTACAATGTAGTAGTCAAACCAGAAGAATTTTTTTGATATTCCATGTTATATACAACAAACCTTTTTGTTTCTGGAGATATAATATCTATACCGTCGCCCTGCTCATCTTTGTAATCAATATTAAGAATATCTCCCAATTGTAGGTTTGTTGTTGCAAAAGTATTTAGCCCAACAGTCTTTTTGGGAACAGAGACTTTGCCAACTACCCATCCAAAAATATTTTCTGCTGCGCCCTCGCTTTGTATATATGGGCTATCTATCGGAGTAAATTCATTTATACCGTGCTTCATCCTACTATTCTTAATGCTATTGTATTCCTCTAAAACTCTAAAAGGATTGACGATGGTTGAAGATAGCCCAACCTGTGAATCGGATAGAATGGACTTCTTTTTGTAGTAATCGTTTACGGTTAAAGTATACGTTGTGTCTTGTGTAAAAGCAATACCCTGAATTCTTAAATAGTTTCCAGATGTGTCATCTAAGTTAAGGTTAAAGTCTGTGCAGTTAAATATTAAAAAGTCTGCACCATACGATCCCGCATAAAACCCAGAAGACGAGTAGCCCTTTACCCTGTTAAGAGTTTTCATTAATTTTGCATATAGTGCTGGATAGGCCCTATCATATTTAATATTAAAGTATGCCGCCTCCCTTAAAATTGTTCCAAACTCTTCAAAGTATATACTATATCTTGGGGGAGATGAGCTGCTAATTCCAGACAGGTAAGTTTTTTGAATCATTCCGCTAATTGCATATTTTCTTAATGATTCAGAAACGTCAATACTGTCATCTCCAAATACCTGAGAAATTCCCGTATTGAGAGTAAAGGTTGAATTCTGTGAATAATTATTGGCAAGAGCATAAATGTTTTCAAACATGCATCGAGAAGATCCTCTAACAAATACACACATGTTGTTATATTCTGGTAGCGGTGTAGAATCGTCTACTGTAGCAATTTGTTTTCCGTTTAAATACAAGAAAAATCTTCTTGATGCTCCTAAGTTTATATACTCAGCTGCAAGGTCATACACGCTTGTATCTGGTTCCCCCGCAAGCCTATTTTGTCCTATGAAGTCACCACTGTCAACATTAATCTTTGTAAGTCCAGAAAACAATTTGACAGGTATCGCAGCGCCCTCCCCATCGGAAATAATCTTATAAAAATATATGTTTGCAATATTAGTTTTTTCTGCAATACTTTGAGAAGCAATTCCCGCTGTACTTGATGTGGTTGTTAGACTTGGAGATGCTCCAACATTGTATTGAAAAGACTTTTTGTCTACACTTATTGCCGTAATCTCATACTCTCCATTAAGTGGAGTTCTTGTATTTGCCTGGTCATTTTCATCTACCAAACCACTTATTAATACTTTTTCTCCTACCTGAAAAACCACTTGACTTTCCGCATACACGGTAACAACATTGCTTACACAACTTGGCACGGGAGATAAAAGTATTTTTGTCACTCTAGACCCAGCATTATTATCAGATGTGTAGTCTTGTATGTTATTTGCAGTTAGGGCCACAATCTCATAGAAGTATCCATTATTTGTTTCCTTGTTCACGCTTATTCCAAGCCCCCCAGAACCCCCGTAGACCTTTACTTGCTGGTCTGGTGTCAAAGGTACCAATGCACCTGAAGATGCGTAAGAGGCCCCTGACGAACCTTCAAAGATAGGATATATGCCTACCGGAGTCTGATCACTACCAGTTCCAGATTCAACCTTGCCAACAATTCTCATTCTTGTTCCAAAGTGTTTATAGGGTAGCGCCTGCCCATTTTGATCTATAAAATCCTTATAAACATAAGATATAAAAGAAGATGCAGCAAGGCTCTCCTGAAATCTTGGACCATTAATTACTAAAGCAGAAGTCTGAATTGTTCCGGGTCCGGTAGTTCTATAGTAGTTTATCTCTGATTCTGTTGCATATTTTTCTGCTAAGAAATTTTTTATTATTCCATTTCTTGTTGATGATTGAGAAAAAACATCTGCATCTATGTACGGGCTTGATTGAATCTTTCCAGCCGTGCCAGCCACGAGGCTGCTTGGGTATTCTATATAAGGGTTAGTAGTAAATAAATATTTTGAAGCATTCATTATGCACCCGCGAACGCTACTGTTGTTTGACCAGTATTCAGATATACCTGCTGGATGAGAGGTTATGTATGTTCCAAATTGACCCCGACCATGTTCTTTAATTTCCCCAGTTTTTATGTTAGTAACATCATTAATAACCTCGTACTCTGGTTTGGCATATATCCTTATATTACCCGTTGGATACATCTTTCCATTAAACTTTAGTTCTGAAAAATATTTCTGATACTCTTGATTGCTTGTAATATATACGGGAGATGCCTGTCCAGATACCGTGTATTCAACCGCATCAAACTTTATAATCTCCCCGTTGGCATAAAAATATCCTGCATAAGAAGGAATCCAATAAGCGTTTTCTCCAACGTCGATTACGTTATTATATATCTTGTTGTTTGCGGCATGTGGAGGCTGATCGTTAAGATTAGTATTTAATGGTACCGCCCCCAAGGTGTATCCGCTATTTTGAGATCCCAATTGATTTATAGTTTTAGTGGACTCTCTTCCTTGAACTTCCCAAAGAAGCACTGGTTTATAGATGTATTGCTTGTATTGATCTAGCATCTGAGCGGTCTTTGTAGATCCAATACTTCTTTGAATATATCTGACGGTATAGTTTATTTGTCCATCATTATATACTTTTTTATCCTGAGATGAAAGATTTATAATGTTGGGAAGATTTGTTCCTTCAACTTGACCATATAGGGTGGAGTCGGTTTCCCTTTCTGTATCGCTTGATGGAAGTAGATATTCTTTTGACATTATGACAAGATTGTTATATTCATCAAAGAACATTGCAGACTGACTGGCTACTGCCAACTTTTGCAAAACTTCTGCTATATTTTGATCTGGTTCAACAAAAAAGAATGGGATTATTATTTCCGGGTAATTTAAAATTCTTTTAAATGTGTAGTTAGTAAATCCAGCGTAATCAAGAAGTACTGTCAATGCCGAACTTAGAGAAACATCTGTAAGCAATAGTTCTGGGGCTGGCATTGATTCAATTAAAAAGAATAGGTCTCTAAGTTGAATTTCTACAGAAGAACCCGCGCCAGTAACCTGAGGAAAAGATTCGCTATACATAGTTTTTATTGGAATAAAATAATCTATTCCATCTACGTTTCTTGTAATGTCATAAAATAAAAACTTTATTGGCATGTCCAGATAACTTGCGAGTATGCTTCCAGTATTTGTTGAAAAATCAAAAACATTGTTTTGATTAAAAGAAAAGTCTACGTCAAAAAACTGAACCTGTCCCGTTGATACCGAAAGCCCACCCACTGGAATAGATCCATTTCCTAAATCTGACATGGTTTTTGTTATTGAAAATGAAGAAACAGATTCACTTATATCTACCGTTAATCTTGGGGAAATCTCAATTAAATCAAAAGTACAATTAGACTTTTTCATTGTTTCAACAACAATTCTTAATCCATTTATCCACTCAAATTCTCTGAATTGAACCTTTCCGTTAACATCTAGAAAGTAGTCTGGGTCGGCAATTTTTGTTACAAATTTACTGTTATAGTTAATTGTTTCATCTGAAATCTGCCAAGAGTAATCTGGAGAAAAAGAAACCCATAAGTCGTTAAAATATATGTACATTGTGCCAAGCACATGATCTGATCCTTTTACTAAATAAGTGTATCCTTCAGGTGCGACATCAGGCAGCAATGATATGTCTGAAATTACATCGGCAAAAGTAAATATTGATTGATACTCTTCAGGAACCTGTAGCCCATAGCATATCTCTACATGCCCATCGGAACCAATGATGGGAGAACCATCTGAGCGAAACGATGCCTCTCCAAATGCCTCTAAGGTTTCCCAACTATTATCTGAGTTTAATTTTTCAATTTTCCATATTTTGGGGGTAGTCTGATTATCCTCTCCGTAAAGGGGATCTGCAATCGACTCGTTCCCATATCTAACATTTCCTAGATCTACATCTCCAACGTTGGTTTGCATCTTTACAACAATTTTATTTGTGGGAACTTGATTTTTATAAACTACGAATGGAGCAGCATCTTCAATATAAAACCTATCTTCAACCGAGAAGGATACCCCACGGTCTAATTGACGCTCAACCGTTCCCTCTGGCTCCCCCGGTCTTGGGGTGGGCAGCCCATATTCCGTTCTAAATGAAGTAAAATATTTAAAAAGATCATCTTTGTGTGACATATAGTATCTTGGTCTATTTACAATATAGTTCTGATTATCAACCTGTGCATCAGTAACCTTGTCTATTGGCGAAGGATTGGTTATATATTGGGCCTGTAAATATGGTGCTCCATATACTCCTAGGTATAATGGTTTATTTATTCCAGATCTTGGTCTATGTGGTTTGACACAATCCTCAAGGGAGTATAAAAGTTTCATTTTTTCTTTTTGAGAAATAAACAAGGTGGGGGTATCTTCATCATCAAAGCCACTATCTATTGCAACGTCTGAATCAGTCGCTCCCGTGTAATAGTCTCCTATATCCGCTGAGTCATAGCTCATGGGAATAAGAAAGTATTTTGATGCTGAATATGTTGGCCTATACCTATAGTTTCCAAGTTTGGCAATGTTGTCTGGCTGATTCATATTCCATTCAGCATAAACTGCCGCCTCTAGCTGAATGGTGTCAGAAGTCTTTAAATGTTCTTCTAGTTCTGCTGATTGAAACACCTATACCTCTTCCAATGACAGACTAATATTCCAAAGATCGAATCCAACCGTCTTGTCATTTGACCACATGTTTCCGGTACTGGTCCCACCTCTTTTTTGTATATTATAGTCAAAGGAAGATATAAACATTTTTAAAACTTGATTGTATCCAGAAAGCCTGTCATAATTTTCTGATCCCTCAACTCTAAACTTGTCGTAGCCAAGAAATACGTAAAATGGTCCTACGTGATCTTCATACCAGCTTAATATGTCAACTCCACCTGCGCCGCCATCGACGGTATACATAGAATAGGTAGAGGGATCTTCCTCAATTGCCCCAGTGTCAGTATCAAACGTCACAGATTCTGAATATGCTCTTGATGGTATTCTATCCCAAGAAGTGGATAAGTTTAGTTTGTCTGCCATCCAATACGAACGCATATTTCCATTAACCATTCTTTGGCGCTGTTCAATTCTTTGACTAGATATTGATATTTCTGAACGATTGCCGTCCGTAAGAATAATAAAATCTGTTAGTTCATCCCCATTTGGAACATATTTACCATCATCCAACGTTCCAGCATTGTTAGAGAATAGTATAGCCTGTGGCCTCGTTGCGCCCTTAAGATAGGTACGCCGACCAGTCATATATGCGCTAGTAGCCACGACCACTCCTTACTGCTGTATTCTGCATCTGCTTAATCTTCATAACTGCCTTATTCGCAATTTCATCAGCGCTGGCATTAGTTCCAGAAACGCTAACACTTACGCTATAGTTATTATACATGGGAGCATTAATTGATGTTTTATTTGTTGTCTTGCTATTAATGTTAAGTCCATCTTTTTGACCCATGCTGTAGTTTGGCATTTTAAATGCCCCCATATTCATTTTGGAAAGCATTGAAGATCCATACTTATCGACAGCAGATTTACGCATAATAAATTCTCCGGGGGTAAGCAGTGCGGGAATAGAATCCCTTCCCCCTGCCCCTGAAACAAAACTTCCACCATAGTACTTTTTGGAAGCCATGCCGCCCCCATAATATTTAGTCATCATACCCCCAGCATATGGAGTTTCAATATCTTTAATGGCTTGGGCTCTTTCTTTTTCAATATCACTTACTTTGGCGTTATATTTATCTAAAGCCTCATTAAATTTAAAATCACTTTTATAATCACTTCTTTGTGGCATGGCTGCTAAGTTTGACTTCTTTTCGTTTGCCAATCTATTTGCTTCAGCAATTCTGTTGCCAACCAAATTCCACTGTTGAGCCAGATTATAAACCCTTTTTGCCTCATCGTCAGTTAAGTCTGCAAGATCTTTCCTTAAATTAAGATCATCAACGTTTCTTTTAAAAATATCGTCATTAGTTTTTTTAATTTCGTTTTCTAACTCCAAAGCTTTGTTGAGGGGCTCTAATCTTGTATCTTGAATAAACTTTATGCTTTCTTCACGAATATATATTTGATCATTGATATCTCTAATCTGAGTATCAATTAGCAGTTGCTGATCTTTTAGCGGAACTATTTGAAGATTTCTCTCATATATTACATCTTCAATGTCTCTTACCTGCAAGGATACCTGATAAGACTGCTCTTTAATGTTTGATATTTGCTGCTCAACTTGCTTTCTGGTTAATCCTTCAGCAGTAGTTAGCCCCGCTACTTGATTTTCCATGCCCCTTTGCATTGCACTCTTTATATTTTCTTGAGATTCTTTAATCTGATTTTGTCTGGCTGAAGCAGCGGCTGCGGTAGCAGCATAAATATCTCCAGAACTTAATGCCTGAGATATGCTAAGTTGATCTTTTTGTTGAGAAATAATATGATCATTAATTCTCGACACCTCATCAAGGGCCTCGACTCTTTTATCGTAAGACTCTTTAATTTGTTGTTCAACCCTAGACATCTCATCAAGATCTCTAGACAAATTATCAGAAACTCTTTGTCTCAAACTGTCTTGTCTTTGAAGAGACTCAATTGTCTTTTGATTGATTGAGTTCTGCTTCTCAAGTTCTTCAATTTGACGACTAATCATTTCTTTTTGTCTATCAAGTTTTTTTATTCTTTCTTGATCCAAGTTATTTAATTTTTGCATTGCTTCAATTTCTTTATCAATAACATCTATTTGTTTTTGATAACCTCTTACCTTATCTTCACTTGATCTTGTTTGCAGTCTATTGGCAAGAGTAATGTCATCAATTTCTTGTTGAAGAAAATCTACTGGTCCCTTTGCTATTTGTAGTGTTTGTTTCAATATTGACAAATATTCATTTAGAGCGCCCTTACCCTTTATAGATGCCGCGTTTATTGCATCAATAACGCTTTGATCTCCAAGTAGAGTTTTCTTTTCTACATCCGTAAAGGATATTACGGAGGAAGCGTTTACAACGCCCTCCGCTTTTCTTTTATTTGATGCTTCTGCAATCTTTTTTCTTGCCGCCTCGACCGCTGGACCAAGCACATTGGCTTGAGCAAATCTTTCAACAATGTTCTTTATCTCTTTTTTACTCTTACCTAAAAGTTCCTTAGCATTCTTTAGACCTTCTTCGTCTGTTCCAAGGGCACTTATAATTGATTCAGAAACGCCCATACCTCTAAGTTTTTCAAATATCCCAAAGAAATTTCCTTTTGCAAGTATATATTTCTTGCCAACATTTTGAGCAGTTAGGTATAACTGTTCGTTTGCACTCATTTGAGCAATAAGGTTTTCTAGAAAAGTTTTTTCTTTTTCCCCGCC
>SXGR01311945.1_pt1 | contig 40601 bp, 28 predicted proteins | sample 3174711 | NCBI WGS metagenome assembly SXGR01 (sample SAMN11356860, study PRJNA531348) | freshwater metagenome | isolation source: freshwater sample F1-60 | place: China: Fuxian Lake, Yuxi | collected 2017-12-25
CTCCGTGTGTTTCAAGCCCGACTATGAGATGCGCAATCTCGTGCAAAATAGTTGGCGCCGACGAGCGCGCACGCTGCAGGCAGATGGAGTGATCAGATATGGCTGTAGTGGCGATGTTTCGAATGTGCTGCATGATGTCGTCGATCGAATCGAGCCGGCAAGTGCGCCACACCTTGGCTCCGCGGTCAAGACCTGAAGTGCCTCGCAACGCCCTTTCTACTTGCGCCTCCCGCGCCGATGCCCTCAGACTCACGGCCCTTCGGCAGGCCCGCGTGGCGGAATTGGCAGACGCGCTAGATTCAGGTTCTAGTGAGTAACATCGTACAGGTTCAAGTCCTGTCGCGGGCACCAGATTTTTCAATCAGAAGGGCGCGGCAATCAAAGGTACTCCTGCCGGGCGTCCCATCCATCAGGCAGCCTTGGGCAAGGCCAGTTGAGTCGTGCCCTTGCCCCCTGTTGGCGGATGTGAGGGCACATAAAGCAGCTTGATGTGCTTGTCCCGTGGATTACCGGCGGCTGCCGCTGCCAATTGGCGGTCAAGCCAATAGCCAAATCCACCAAACACGGCGATGGCGAGCAGCCCTTCCATCCCCACAGCCCGCCCCATCCACGCGGCGTATCCCCCGATGCTGGTCAGTCCCACAATCCAAATCATGCCTAAGGATCGTAGGCTGGCGCTTCCTTCTTACACGAACGAGCAGAGCGACTTTGCGGGGAATAAAAAAGCCCGCACAGGAACAAGGAGGACCTGTGCGGGCAGGGGTGGTATGACAGATGCACCAACGGGGGGCTGGCTCACCTGCCAACGTTATCCAACCAGAACAGGCGAAAAAAGGCAAGCAAAAGGCCGCTGCGAACCACTGAACCGCCCGCAGCGACCTTCCAACATCACAGAGCCAAAGCGATGCCACGCCCCACGACGTCTGCACCAGCACCCACAAGCCAGGATACCCCGGAGAGTTTCTGTGCCAGCACTAGCGGCCAATCTACCCCTGTCACCTTGGCTGTGCAATGGGCAGAAGCGACTTTTTCTGAGTGGTGCCTAGAGGGGTGTCCAAGGGTGGCGTTTTACTGGTGACATTGGCACCATCCATGCTTCTTTTTTGTGCAAGCACCTTTCAGAAACTTGTTGTCAGAAGGTCGAATCGGATTATTATGCCGGGTGCTCGGATAGGCGGGCGGGCATGTTGCGGTCAGTTTTCATTGCAGGCTTGCTTTGTGTATCGGGCGGGTGCGGTGCGAAGCCGGAACCGTCATCTGGCGGCGTGCCTTTTGGTTTGTCCGCGCAGTCTTCGCCTGAGGAACAGCAGCAGGTCGTCTCGTACCTGAAGTCGATTCACCAAGCCACGGGCCGGTTCAATGAATCCGGCGAGGTGGATGCGCTCAATCTGGCCGATGCGCTGCTGACCGATTTTGGCCTTTCACCGCTGGAGGAATTGACGGCCCTCCGGAGCCTTACGCTTCTCAATACCCGTATCACCGACAAGGGATTGGTCCGTCTTAAAAAAATGACCCGGCTGGTGCGGCTGGACCTGAGTCAAAACGTCATCACCGATGACGGCTTGGTCCATCTGATGCATCTGGGTGAACTTCAAGTGCTCAATCTGTCCGGCACCCGAGTCACCGACCGGGGCTTGGCGAAGCTCGCCAAACTGCCCAACTTACAGTTTCTCAACGTGGTGAACACGGGAGTGACGGAAGGGGGCATGTTGCATTTCACACGCAATCCCACCGGCCGGCGCTGCGACATCTCCTACTAGCCATCAGGCCCTTTCCTTCTCCTCCGGTCAGGTTTGACTTGGGCACGGATACCGCGGCAGCATGCCGCGCAAATGAACCTTAAAGGCAAGGCCGCCGTGGTGACCGGTGGCAGCCGCGGCGTGGGCGCGGCCACGGCATTGCGGCTGGCGCAGGCAGGGTGCGCCGTCGCCATCAATTATGCAAAGGACGTCAGCGCGGCGCAGGCCAGCGCGGCGCGATGCTCTGCGGCGGGTGTGCAGGCCATCCTCGTGCAGGGCGACGTGGCTGATGACAAGGCCTGCCGCCGCCTTGTGGCGCAGGCCACGGAAGCCTTCGGCCGGCTGGACGTGCTGGTGAACAACGCCGGCACCACGCGCTTCGTGCCCTTTGGCGACCTCGACGCTGTGACCGAGTCGGATTGGGATCGCGTCTTTGCCGTCAACGTGCGCGGTGCCTTTCAGTGCGCACGCGCCGCGCGCCATGCGCTGGCGGCCGATGGCGGAGGCGTCATCATCAACACGGCCAGTGTGGCGGCGTTTGTCGGCGCGGGCAGCAGCATCCCCTACTGCGCCTCCAAGGCGGCGCTGGTTAATCTCACCATCGCGCTGGCCCGAACTTTGGGCCCGGATATCCGCGTCAACGCCGTTGCCCCAGGGTTCATCGAGGGCGACTGGCTGGAGCGCGGGTTGGGCGCCGAATACGAGGCGGTGAAGCGGCGCAAGTCGGCAGAGGCGCTGCTCAACTCCGTGAGCCAGCCCGATGACATCGCCGAGGCGATTCTGGGACTCATTGCCGCCCGCAAGGTGACAGGCCAGACGCTGGTGGTGGACGCAGGCCATTCCCGCGGGCCCCGGCTGGCGGATGGCATCCGTTGAGGGCCGGTTGCTCGCACGGGGAAAACATTGCCGAGCCCTGCAATAGTTGCTAAACCCCAACACAGAACGGACGAAATTCACAACCAGAGGCTGGATGATGACCAAACGTGAGTTCGCACTCGCAGGCTGGATTGGCGTGGCGTTGCTCGCGGCGGCTTGCGCCTCCTACAAGGCTCCACCGCTATTCGATTCCAAGCGCGTGAATTTCCCCCCGGCCACAAACGCCGACCCTGTCAAGGCGGTCGGCGTGCCTGCCAGTGTTTCAACGGGCGCCATCCGCAGTTTGCGTGTTGTGGCACCTGCCGCCCCAACGGATTTCTCGTCGGTTCGCATTTATGAGGACGTGCATGCGCTTGAGCGCGACGTGCGCGTGGCGCAGCGCCAAAGCGCGGAGCAGGCCGCACTCAACACCGTGGCGCCGCGTGGCGAATTTGAATCGCGCGCGGCCTATCAGGCGCGCGTGAACGCCAGCCGGAATGGCACGGCACCCATGGCGCTCACGCAGGTGCTCTACGTGGCGCGGGACGCGGAGTTTCTTTACAACATCGACACCGAACAGTTTCTGGTTTTGCCCGCGCGCACCTCCGTGGTTCCTGTCTCTGCGGTGGCGACGGTAGCACCCCCCGCCCCGGATGAAGCGGTGGGCCTTCTGGTCATCGCCAACACCCTGTACAACCAGCGCAGCGCGGCGGCCGCAGAGGTGTACACCAAGTTCCTTCAGGATTTCCCCAACCACACCTTGGCCGACAAGGCGCGGCAGGGGCTTGCCCTCATTCACTTCCAGCGCGGCCAGTTTGCCCAGGCTGCTCCCTTGCTGGAGGCTCTGGTGAAGAAGGAGAATCCCGACAAACTGCTGCTGGAGACGCTGCTCTTGCAATGCCAGCAGGTTCTAAAGGAAGGCAAACAGGTCAAGAGCGTGCTGCTTAACGACTTTAGAATGGAGCCCTCCAAGCCCACCGAATCGGTGCCTGCGCCGAGGCCCAACGAGTGCGATCCGCCACCACCCCCGAAGCCCACGCTCGTTCCAGCGCCCGCCGGTGAGGCTACTCCCAAAGCGCCGGCTTCACCGGCAGCAACCACCACCGAGGTGGGCGTGTTTCCTCCGGGCGATGCGCCGCCCGACGAGTTGACGCTGGCGTATTGGGCGAACGCCGATGCGAAGTTCTTTGAGAGCGGACTGCTCGTTGACCTCAAGGCAAGGGAGGAGTGGCTCAAGAGCCACATGCATCCCGGGCAGCCGGGGCTGATTCTGCCCAGCAAGGCAGACGCCAAGGTGGCCCAGACGATCAAGCCACGCCTGCGCGTGGTGGCGGGCTATCGGCTCATTCGCACACTTCCCGCGGGAGAGACCGGCCGGGTGCTGGAATACTGCCAGATTGCTTCCTTCCATGTGATCGATGGCACCACCAAGAAGGTGTACTTTGAGTGCGGCTTGAAGTAGGTGCCGGCGTCGGCGGGTGCCCGCCCAAACCAGGGGTGAGCAGCGCACCTCAAGTGCCCGCGGCAATCGCCGATTACTTAAACCAATGCCTGCGTGGTGGTGGATGCGCCCTGCGCAGGGCACACCATGCGTGCATTTCTATCCAGAGCGGGTGCGGGCGCCTTTCTGATCGTCTTTGCGCTGAACCTTGCGGCAGGCAATTCCCCGGCCCACGGGTTGGTGAAGGGACTCGTGGCCGCGCTGGCATTTGCGTTTCTCACCCGGTGGTTCATGCGTAAAGCCTACACTCAAGTGCCCATGGCCGCGCTGGAGCGTCAGGTGAAGGCCCATCAAGCCAAGCACGCCCCTGAACACGCGGCCCATGCCCCGGCCGCGCACGAACCGCCAGCGGCCGCGGCCGCTTAGGCGGCTTTGGCTTCGACTAAAAAGCCATTGCAGCACCAAGCGGCCTCGTGGCAGACTTCCGCTCCGTCACCAACAACGTCAACCATCCCAATTCATGCCACGTCACTCACTCAAAGCTTTCTCCATCCTTCTGGCCGCCGGTCTTCTGGCACTAGCCTTGCACGCCAAGGATGAGCCGGTGGAAAAGCCCAAGCGCACGCCCTCGCCCAAGGGTGCGCAGGTTTACATCGTCTCGCCCAAGGACGGCGAAAGCGTGAAGCCGAAGTTCACCGTGGTGTTCGGGCTCAAAGGGATGGGCATCTGCCCGGCAGGCCTGACGGCGGCGGGTGGCCAGCCCTTCCCCAACACGGGCCATCACCATCTGCTGGTCAATGCCGAGATGCTGCCGCCGGTGGATGTGCCCTTGGTGGTGGACAAGCCCCAGCTCATCAAGCACTACGGCATGGGCCAGACCGAGGCGGAAATCGAGCTGCCCCCGGGCAAGCACACCTTGCAGCTCATGTTTGCCGATCACGCCCACGTGGCGCATGAGCCGCCGGTGATTTCCAAGAAAATCACGGTCACGGTCAAGTAGCCGCCTCAATCGAAGGCGCCAAGGCTAGAAGAGGTCGCGCTTGGCGGCGGGAAATTCCTCGGCGTACGTGCCCCACAGGCGGTCTAGTCCGAAGAAGAGGATGCCGTAGTTGGCGCGCTCAAAGTGGTGGATGTCGTGCAGGCGCACCCGCCTGCGGAACCACGCAAAGCGCAGGAGCCAGTGGCCGCGCACATGAAAGGCGCGGTGGAAATAGTTGATCACCACCCAGCCGTAGGCCAAGCCGCCGGTTGAGGCTGCCAGCGCCATGTCGGCACGGAGCAGCAGGAAGCACGCGCAGCCCAAGGCGCCCATCATCACGTACCAGCCCCATGAGCCGGCGTCATGATAGTCCCTTGCCCTGAGGTGGCGCACGGGATACTCCACCTCGTGATGCACCCAATGCCGGTGGGTCAGGGCTCTCCCCAGTCCACCGCGATGCTCAACGAACCGGTGCCAAATGTAACCGGCGATTTCCACTCCCAGCGGCCCCGCCACAAGAGCCATCAACACCAGCGAAATGGGACTGGTCTCCTTCATCACCCACATGCGGCCTTCATCAGCCGCCTCCTCCACCCCAATATAGCACCCCTTGCAGGGAACAATAGGGCTGCGCCCCTTGCAGGGGGTGCTGCGCACGGCAATAAGGGCGGCTGCGCCGCAGCAATAGTGCTGTACCCAGGAAAAAGGGGCGCTTGCGCCCCTTGCAGGGGGTGCTGCGCACGGCAATAAGGGGCGGCTGCGCCGCAGCAATAGTGCTGTACCCAGGAAAAAGGGCGCTTGCGCCCCCGGCGAAGTCGTATTGCCCCCCGGCGAAGCCGTATTGCCCCCCGGCGAAGTCGTATTGCCCCCCGGCGAAGCCGTATTGCCCCCGGCGAAGCCGGGATCACGCGTCAACAAAGCATGATCACGCGTCAACAAAGCATGATCACGCGTCAACAAAGCATGATCACGCGTCAACAAAGCATGATCACGCGTCAACATGGTATGATCACGCGTCAACATGGTATGATCACGCGTCAACCGGCTGCGCCGGGGGCATTAACAGGTCGATCCGGAGACGATCAGGGTCGGATCGCGCTCAAGACAGACATTCTGGTGGGCGCCACCATGTTGATGGCTCACCGCAGGTGCCCCCCGCAGGGGATGTTGCCGTGCGCAGCACCGCAGGCGCGCATAAAGGTTGAATCCAAAGGGAAAATCTGGTAGGGTTGGGCCTTAAGCATACCCCAAAGATGGAGGGTGCCATGCGAGTGCGCACCAAGTGCTGGAGTAGGCGAAGGAACACGCCGACGCCAGCAAAGGGAAACCGGAGAGGGTGTATGGTCGACAAGGCAGGAAGAGCGTTTCTACCAATCTTGGTGGCGTGCTTGGGCGCGTTGGCCGCTGCGTGTGCGAGTGCGTCCTCGCGTCCGGCTGTGGTGGTGGTTGAGGACACGTCGCCGCTCGTGGAGGCCGACCGGCTGTTGCTGCTCGCGGGCAATGGCACTGAAATCCCCGTGGACGCGCCGGATTGGACGCAGGCGCGGTACTTTCACGAAACCAACCGGGGCAGGCCCTACACCGGCAGGATTGAATCGAGCTATACCAATGGCGCGAAACGGCTGCGCGCCTCGGTTCGCGATGGCAGGCTCGAGGGACAGGGGTTTGTCTGGCACGAGAATGGCAAGCCCATGCTGGAGCTGAGCTACAGCAGTGGCAATGTGGTGGGGCGCAAGGAGTGGAAGGACGACGGGATGCTGGTTTCCACCTTTCCCGATACCGCGCCGCCCACGCTGCCGCCTCCGACGGGCACCACCAATGAGATTCCCGCAGGGGCGGTGGATTTTGCTACCATTGAGAAGCGCGGCAACCTCCTCTATGAAATCACGGAGATGATCGTGCCCTTCACCGGCATCACGGTGGAGAAACATCCCAAGGGCAGAGTCGCCCGCATCCAGCGGTTTAAGGAGGGAATGCGCGAAGGGCTGACGCAGGAATGGCATTCCAACGGTCAACTGCGCTTTCAGGCGGTCTATCACGAGGACAATCCCGACGGTGTGGTGAGCTGCTGGTATCCCAACGGCAGGAAGGAGTACGAGAACACGTGGACGGGGGGGTTCCCCGAATTGCGCGTCACCTTTGCCCCCGATGGCACCGAGAGCGGGCGGGTGGACAAGGACGGCAACGGCCGGTTGGTGCGATTCTACTATCCCAGCGGCAAGCGCAAGGCCGAGGAGGAGTACAAGGACAACCCCCTGGCCCCGGTGAAGGAAACGTGGTGGTACGAGGATGGCACGCTGCAGGATCCGCCCGCACCGCCGCTCACTCCGCCCACGCTGCCGCCTTCCTCAAGGGAGCCTTTGCGCGAGCCGCGACTTGCAGGACGCGCCAGTGGGCGTTAAGCTCCCTGATATGAAGAAGGGGCTTCTCTTCGCGGCATTGCTGGCCGCGCTGGCGGGTGTGGCGGCGGTTTCATGGGAGGCCCAAAGTTGGCGCGGCACGGTTGAACTGGTGGACGCCGACACGCTTCATCGCCGCTTGCGTCAGGATCCACTGCGGCTTGAACACGCCTTTATCCGCGGCCATGACCTGCACCTGCGCATTCGCTACGAGGGCGGTGCGCAACCCCACGAATTTCGCCTGCTGGCACGGCGCGAGCCCAAGGTCATCATCTGGCGCGACAAGCACCCGGTGCCGCCACCCCGGCCGCACGTGCTCTATCTCTCGCACCACGCGAATGGCGAACGCTCACACACGCCATTGGAGGCTGAGCTGGTGTTCGACCTGCGCCCACTGCGCCAGGACTGGCCCGGCCCCATTCCACTGCGGCTTGGTTCGCCGCATCTCAAGGAAGGCGCGGGCTTTGAATTGATTCTCAAGTAGGCAGCGGCACGACTCGGAATACCGGCACGGGTGGTGCCTGCTCCGCCAACAGCCACCGCAGCGCCACGCAGCCTTCCCGGTGGCCGCCCGTGTCCAGCCAGTTGGGCGTGCCCGGAGGGCGATGCGCCACAACGATGCGGAAGGAGCCGTCGGGTTCCGGACGCAACCGGGTGTGATTGAGGCTCACCTGCTGCCGCCGATACTCGCGCGATTCGAGCCACCGGCTCCAAAGCTGCGCCGACCAATAGCGGGCGGCGGGCGCCCGGGCCGTGATTTCAAGCGCCTGATTTTCCTCCAGCCGGTACCAGCCGCCGACATACCGGTTGTCCGGCGTGGGAAACAGGCTGGCCAGCCCGGCCGCATCGCTCTCCACCGAAATGGCGTTGGGTCGGGCCATCCACGCGGAGGTTGCCGTGGCCGTGTTGTCCAGCGTGCGTTCCACCGCCTCGCCCAGTGCGCGAAGGCGCCACGCCACCTCTTTGGGGGATGGCGGCGCCGGCGGCGGCACGTTGCCCACCAGTTCCACTTCCAGCTTCGCAGGCTCCATGGCGCGATGGTCGGCAAAGTACTGGCGCACCACCATCGAGCGCGCGTTGGCCGCCAGCGGCAGCCAGTTGCCGCCCTGGGCGGGCGGCTGCGCCGAGAGCACGAGCTCAAAGCGGCCGTCGTCGCCACAACGCAGTTCGCGGTCGGAGACATTCGCCAGGATCACATTGCGCGTTCCCTGCAGGCCGTACACGCAGAAGGCGAGGTAGAGGTCATTGCCGCGCCGGCCGTGCAGCCGGTAGCTCAAATCGGGCCGCAACGAGAGGCGGTCGTAGAGCGTGTCAGGGTTGTCGCCGTAAAACTTGCGCGTGGGCGTCATGATCCGCGCCAACGACGGGTATTGCGGATCCTGCTCCATGTAGAGCTCGGTCATCGCCGCGATGACGCGCGTCAGAAACCGGCTGCCTTCCGCGCGTTCGGCGGCGTCGCGCCCGGCCGTGAGCTCCTCCATGCGATGACCGGCGCGATGCAGCGACGCCAGCATGGCTTCCCAGGATGAAGGTAATGCGTCCATGGTGTTTTGAAGGAGTCGTGGGTCAGTCCATGCCAGCGGCCCCGTGGAAACTGGCATCGTCGGCAAAGTCCTCCCGCAGCGACCTGGCGTTGAGCCCAAACTCTTCGGGCGAATAGTCGTGCGGGCCATGCCGGTGCTGCCGGTTGGACTTGCGCCACGCCTCCATGCGCTGCTGGAACTTCTGGGTAAACTCGTATCCGTGATGCGCGTAGATGCGCGCCACCGCACCGATGGGATCGCGCAGCAGATCGCGGTAGTGAATGTCCAGAAACTGGCCGGGAGGCGCCGATTCGCGCACGCGCCGCGCATTCTTGAGCACGCGCATCAGCCGGTCGCGCCAGTGCGCACCGAGGGCGGTCTTGTCCACGCGCTCAGAGGCGGCGCCTCGCAGCACCTCGCAGAGGCTGCAGAGCGATGGCAGCACCTCCACGGGGTCGCGGTGGGTCTGTACGATGCGCGCCTCGGGAAAGATCGCCAGGAGACCGGCCAGCCCGAAGAGGTGGCGCGGCGCCTTAAACACCCAGTGGCACCCGTTGCGCTTCCAGCCCAGAAGCTGCACCATCCTGCGGAAGTACTGGTACGAGGCCGTGTCCGACTCGCGCTGGGCCAGCCACGCCGAGTACGAGGGCACGTGGGCGCGCAGCTCGAAGATGAGGTCAATGAAGGTGTGCTCCATGAGCCAGAGGCATTCCTCGGGCCCGCGCGGATCCAAGTGATGCACGGCCGCCAGCCTCGGAGCCAGGCGATGGAAGCCGCGCGCCCAGTCTTCCACGGCGCGGATGCGCGGATCATGCTCGAAATCCACCGGCGCAGGCGAGGGGTAGAGCCCCTCCCAGAAATGGAGGTAGCGCGCGGATGGATCGCAGGCGAGCAGGCCGTGCAAGAGCGTGGTGCCCGTGCGCGGCAGGCCCAGGATGAAGAGCGGGCGCGGGATGTCGACGCGTTGGATTTCCGGATGCGCGGTCCAGTCGCGCTGGACTTTCAAGCGGTTGCAAAGCAGCCGCAGCACCGTGCGTTCCATCATGAGCGCGCCCTGCGGTGTGAGTTGCGCCTCCTCACGAAGCGATCGCAGCAGCAGATCCATCGGCTCGCGGAAGGCGCAGCTCCCAAAGTCCGTCAACCCGCCGGCCTGCCGCGTGGCGCGCGCCAGCAACGCTTCCGGCTCGAAGGTGGTGGCGGCAGTGTGGATGCGCAGCGTTTAGCGCACCGGGCGCGCCCGCGTCAACGCCATTGCGCCATGGCTGAGGCTGGATTGACCGGCCCCGATCCCCGGGGCATTCTCGTCTCATGATCCGGCTTGGAAGCGCCGCGCTGGCGGCATGGTTGGCAGTAGAGACGGCTGCGGCGGCGACTGCGGCAGCGCCCGCGCCCAACATCGTATTGGTCCTCATCGACGACTTGGGCTGGGCTGATTTGGGCTGCTACGGCAGCAAGTTTCATCGCACGCCCAATCTCGACCGGTTGGCGAAGGAAGGCATGCGCTTCACCGACGCCTACGCGGCGTGCCCCGTGTGTTCGCCCACGCGCGCCGCGCTCATGACGGGAAAGTACCCGGCCCGTCTGCGCCTCACCGACTGGCTGCCCGGCCGTGGCGATCGCGCCGACCAGATGCTCGCACGTCCGGCGTTTCGCCCCAACCTGCCGCTGGAAGAGGCGACGCTTCCTGAATTGTTAGCCAAGGCCGGTTACCGCTCGGCGCACATCGGCAAGTGGCACTTGGGCGCAGAGGGTTTTGGGCCCGGGGCGCAGGGCTTCGCGCACCACGTGGCGGGCGATCACACGGGTTCGCCGCTGAGCTACTTTGCGCCTTTCCAGCGCGGCGGCAGGTTCATGCCCGGTCTGGAAAAAGCCGAGGCAGGGGAGTATCTCACCGACCGCCTCACGACCGAGGCGTGCCGGTTCATCGAAAGCAGCAAGGCCGCGCCGTTCTTTCTCTACCTTGCGCACTACGCCGTTCACATCCCGCTGGCGGCAAAGACGGAAAAGCTCAAAGGCTATCCCAGCGTCACTTCGCCGCCGGGCACCCAGACCAACCGCGTCTATGCCGCGATGGTGGAAAGCATGGACGAGAGCGTTGGCCGCGTGATGCGCTGCCTTGAGGAGCATAAGCTTGCGGGCAACACGCTCATCCTCTTTACCAGCGACAACGGCGGCCTGTGCACCTTGGAGGGGCCCAACACGCCGGCCACCTACAACGCGCCGCTGCGCGAAGGCAAAGGCTGGCTCTACGAAGGCGGTATTCGCGTGCCGCTTCTGGCGCGGTGGCCGGGCGTGGTGACGGCCGGGGGCACCTGCAATGAGCCCGTGAGCAGCGTGGACCTCTTCGCCACGGCGCTGGCGGCTGCGGGCGTGCCGGTGCCCGGCGGCACAGACGGTGTGAGCCTCCTGCCTCTCTTGCGTGGGCAGGCGCAATCGCGCGGGCCCATCTTCTGGCACTATCCGCACTACAGCAATCAGGGCGGCAAGCCCGGTGGCGCGGTGCGCGAGGGCGACTGGAAACTCTTGGAGTGGTATGAAAGCGGGCGCAACGAACTCTTCAACGTGCGCGCCGACCGGGGCGAGTCCCAAAACCTCGCGCCCAAGGAGCCGGAGAGAGCCGCCCGTCTGCAGGCTCAACTGGACCGGTGGCGCCGCGAAACCGGCGCGCAGATGATGCTGGCCAATCCGGACTACCGCCCCAACCCGCCCAACGCCGCCGGCGCCATCGTGCTGCCGGCGCGCACCGCGCAGGTGCACGGGCGCATGCTGCGCTACGAGCCGCTGCCTCACAAAGAGACGCTGGGCTACTGGGTGGAGGCGGACGACTGGGCCAGTTTCGAGTTCACGGTGGACAAGCCCGGGGTGTTTGAAGTGGAAGCCCTGCAAGGCTGCGGCAAGGGCCACGGGGGCAGCGTGGTCGCCTTTGGCGTGGGCGCGCAGCGGCTGGAGATGACGGTGGAAGACACCGGCCACTTCCAAAACTTTGTGCCGCGGGTTGTGGGGAAAGTGACGCTGACTGAGCCGGGCCGACACACGCTCTCCGTGCGCGCCCTGAAGAAGGCCAAGGCGGCGGTGATGGATCTTCGCAGCGTCACCCTGCGGCCGGTGCCTGCGGCACGGCAATAATTGCATTGAGCAATGGCAAGGGGCGCAGCCCCTATTGCTGAGCGCAGGTCGCCGTGGCGCGCAGAAATTCCGAGTGCGCCTCTTCGATGGACTGAAGCTCTGCGCGGCCAAGTCGCCACTCTGCCGCGGCGGCGATTTCCGTAATCTGTCCGCTGCGGCGCGCGCCGACGATGGCGCTGGTCACTTCATGCCGCGCCAGCACCCATGCGGTCGCAAGCTGCCCCACCGAGTGGCCACTTTCCTGGGCAATGGACTGGAGCCGCGCCACCAGCCTCAGGAAGTGGGGCTTGCGCGGCGGATGCAGCAGCGCGGCGACGGGATGATCGGGCTTGTGGCGGCGCCAGTCGTTGGGCGGCAGCGCGGCAATCCATGCTTCGGTCACCTTGCCGGTGAGCAGCCCCGATTCCATGGGACTGTACACAAGAAGCCCGCAATCATGCGCGGCGCACCACGCCATCTGGCCGCTGGTTTCAATCTGGCGGTTGAGAAGGCTGTAGCGCGGCTGCAGCGACGCGACGGGCCCCAGCCGCTGCGCTCGCTCCATCTGCCCGGCCGAAAAGTTGGAGACGGCAGGCCAGCGAATCTTGCCCTGCTTCTGAAGGTCCAGCAGAGTCTGCCACGCTTCCTCGACCATGCTGTCGGGCTCGGGCCAGTGGAGCTGGTAGAGGTCAATCACCTCCACTCCCAGGCGCCGCAGCGAGCCTTCCACCTCTTCCAGGATGGTGCCCCGGGAAATATACCTGCGCGGGAAGCGCTTTTCGTCGGGCAACACACCGCACTTGGTGGCGACCACCACGGGCTCTTTCCACTCGCGCAGGGCCTTGGCCACCACTTCCTCCGCCACGCCAAATCCGTAGGCGTGCGCGGTGTCGATCCAGTTGATGCCCGATTCGAGCCCCTCAAGAATGGCCTTGATGGAGTCGCGCTCGTCCTGCGGCCCCCAGCCCATTCCCCAGTCGCCGCCGCCGATGGCCCAAGTGCCGATGCCCAAAGGGGTGATGTGAAGATCCGTCTTGCCCATGGGGCGAGTTTGCATGCGCCAGGATTAAAACCCGCACCCGCCGCCATTGGCAAGCCGCGGGCGCCCAAGGGGGCGTTTTTGGCGCGGCCTAAAAACCGCGGCGCGGCGGCGGAGGCGGGGGCGTCGGGACGCCCGGGATGGGCCGCGGCGCCATTGGCTGCTCGGCGATGGGAATGAAGTGCAACCCCGTCACCGTCACGGGTTTGCCGTTCATAAAGATGGTGGATTGCGACTGCTGCAACCATGAAACCATGCCGGTGGCCGTGTCGATTTTTAACACCACCGGGATCGGCTTGCCGTTCGCAGGGGTTTGCGCGGGGAGGAGCTGGAATCGCCCCGGTTGGATCATCTCCGGCGGAATGTCAGTCGCCACGCCGGGCACTCCTTCGGCGATGTCCGCGGGTGGCGGGGCTGGAACGGGCGCGATGGTGGGATTCGATGGCTTGGGTTGCGCCTTCGCCGGGCTGGAAAGACACGCCAGCATGATGGCCGCGCTCAAGAGCAAAGGGGGTTTTGTCCTCATAATCATGAGCCTGACACCGGATGGAGTTGCATCAAGTGCAACTTGCGTAGCACCGCCATGCGACGGCAAGAGAGGAGTGTTGACCGATGGTGAAAACTTTGTGAACATGTGCCAGCCGGTTTAGTCTATTAGGAGAGGCAAGTCGGCCGGGTGCCAGTGGGAGTGGAGGCGTCAAGTCCAAGGACGAGCGCCCGCAACTTAAGCAGCCGGTTCACGCATAGCAAGTCCATGACAGGCACGACAACAACGAGCTCACGCCCATCGGGTTTTCGGCTGGGCGTTGCCTTGCTTTCCGGCATCGGGATCATCGTGCTGGGTTGGATGCTGCCGGTGTATCAGGGCATGCTGCACCCGGCGGTGGTGGAACGCGCCGGGGCCGGCTCGCAAAGCGCAGGCGCATTCGGCCTTGAACTGGCAACCAAAAGCTTCCAGCCCAACCCGCAGGCAGCGCGCATTGTGTTGCTGGCGGCGCAATCCGCGCCGGGCGCCGCGCCCGAGGCGGCGGCGAAACTTAAAGCCGCGCTGGCCGGCACGACGGATCGCGACGCGGGCATCAACTATTTCCTGGCGGGGAAAAACCGGCAGGCGTTTCAGGCCCAACTGCCCGTAGGGCAGCCCGGCGGCATCGCCAGCGAAGCGGCCCGCATCCTTGAATTGAGCGAGCTGGCAGAGCTGCGCGAGCTGGAGCCGGCCATCATGCTCACGGCATGGCTGCATTCGCAGAACCTCATCACCGACACGCTCTCGCGCGAGATTCTCAACCACGGCCAGTCCGGCAACATCGCCACGCTGCGGCGCGGTTTCATGGCCGTCAGCACTCTGGCCGACCAGCTCGACGTGCACCAGCTCATGGCGGTGCTCGACCTCATGCCCGACGTGCGCACGCTCTCGGAGTACTCGCACATCGCGCTCGTGCAGACGATGTTGCCGCCCTTTGCAAGTCTGGGCAACCACGACAAGGATTTGTTCAAGGACGAGCTGCCCGCGGGCCCGATGCGCGAAATGTTCGACAAGTTTGACGCGGACAAGAACGGCAAGCTCGACGTGCAGGAATGGCTCTTGCAGGCGCGGATGCCGCTGTCGTACACCGACTTTCCTGCGGGTTACACGGCGATGCTTTGGTTGGGCACGCCGGAGGGCGCGCGTCAGGTGGTGCAATACCTTCTCAACCACGGCAGACAGGGCGACGAGTTCCTGTACTGGGCCATCGGCCAGGGCAGGGGCGCGGTGGAATTTGTCGTGCGGCACGGCGGGGCACTGGGCCAGCGCCGTGGCTCTGGCTTGGATGCGCTGGCGGTGGTGGGGTTCCGCAACCCCGGCATGGCGATGGTGCTGCGCTACGTGCTCTTTGGTCTTGGCGCCCTGCTGTTGGTGTGGGTTTGGAACCGCCTCTGGCCGCTGGCCGCTCGTGGCACGGGGGATTTGCCCGGCTACTTGTGGAACCGGCGCGCGCTGGCGGTGGCGGGGGCGCTGGTGCTGGCGATGATCAGCGAGCCCATGTTCTTTCAGACGGCGCAATCCTCCGAATACGACGTCGCCATCAAGCTTCCTCTTGCCGCAGCGGCTGCCGACGCAGCCAAAGCGTCCCCAGTGAACGTCAAAGACAAACGCAACGCACCTATGACCGGAAACATCGCCACCTCGGACATGTGGAGAAACGTCGTGATGACGCTTCTTTTCGCCGCCATCCAAATCTGGGTTTACCTGACCTGCGTGCAAAAGATCCGCCAGATCGAGGAGGATTCGGCGGAGCCGCGCCTCAAGCTCCGGTTGCTGGACAATGAAGACAACTTTTTTGACATGGGCCTGTACATCGGCATCGGCGGCACGGCGCTCGGTCTGGCGTTGATCATGCTCGAGGTCTTCCAGAAACCCGTGGCGGCGTACGCCTCCAACATCTTTGGGATCATGTGCGTGGCGGCTGTGAAAATCTGGCACGTCCGCCAGGCCAAGAAACGCCTTATCATCCAGGTTCGCAAGGCCGAGGGCGTTGCCGCCCTCTAGGAAGAGGATCTCCATGAACAAGACGCTGTTGCTGATGCTGATCGACTTCCTGCTGCTCCACATCATCCACGACTCGCCGTGGACGAAGGTGGACGCGCGCGACGCGCGCGCCGGGGCCGGCACCCAAACCTACGCGCAACACGCGGACGAGCTACAGTTCGTGCGGCTGCGCCTGCGCGAGGAGCAGAAGGATCGCGCCGTCGCGCAGCAGCAGTTGGCGTTCAATCGCGCCGGCGATGCCGATCGCCAGAAGAAATTCGCCGATTTGCAGAGGAAGCTATTGGACGCCCAGGAGAGCACCAGCATCGCCAGCGAAGCGCAGAAGGAACTGGATCGGCAGCGCCTCGTGGCGCTCAAGGACGCCAACGATCGGCGCGAGCTGCTCGAAACCAAGGTGCGGGAGATTATCGAGGGCCAGAAGCACCTCTCCAGCATGACCAACGAAGTGCGCCTGTTGACCGAGCGCACCACCAAGCTGGAGGGTGACAACCGTGTGTTGGTGGCCGACCGGTCCCGTTTTGAGGCCGACAACAACCGCCTCAAGGGTGACAATGCGAAACTCACCGACGCCCACGAGAAAGCCCAAAACCAGATTGGCGACCTCAGGGTGAACCTGACGGCAGCCAACACCAAGCTGTCCAATGCGCAGACTCAAGCCGATGGTTTGGACAAGGCCAACCGAACCCTGACCGGCCAGTTGGCTCAAACGCAGCAGGAACGCGCGCAGTTCAAGGCCCAAGCCGATGGGCTGGGGAAGCAACTGACGGACGAGAAGCAAACCTCGACGCGCCTGCAGGGGGATCTCACCAAGTCTCAGACCGAATTGGCGACGGAGAGCGCCCGGCGGGCGGGCGCCGAGGCGAACTTTGTGCGCGAAGCCAAGGTCAACGACAGTCTGCGCACCGAGATCAAGAAGACACTCGATTCGAGCATCGAGACCGGCAATTCCAATCTGGAAATCACGCGCGCGGCGCGGCAGAAGTTGGAAGACCTGGCCAAGGCACAGCCCATCAGCCCCAACCGCCTGTTCACGGAGTTCCTGCCCAGCCGGGTGAAGCTCTCGATGCAGCTTAATCGCACGCAGCCCGCCGTGGCCTTCATCGGAAACAAGCCCGTGTCACTTCCCAAGGAGGCCCAAGGACAGTCGGAGCCCGTCCTCATTGAAGGCAGCCAGTACCTCTACGCGCTCATCCATGTCAGCGACTCGCCCTTCCAATTTGGAAATGGCGTGGCGGGATGGGAAAAGGCCAGCGGCACCTTCGTGGGGAAATCCCCCCAGCAACAGGTGCCGGTGCATTGGCTGGGCTTCCTAAAGCAGGATCCCCGCGTGATCTCCGTGCCGCTGCACAAGGGGGCGAAGACGGTGCTGGGGGTGGACAAACCCTACACACTGGCCAAGGAGCCCGAGAAATATGCCGAGGCGCTGATCGTCCACGAGGGGCGCGACTATGGCGTGGTGGAGTTCAAAGTGGAGCCGGGTAAGCCCAACTACGTGCGGATGGACAAGCCCTTCCTTGGCGGGCTTTTCAGCCGCAAGTTCAACCCCTCCGAGGGCGACATCGTGCTGAGCCGCGCGGGCGAACTGATCGGCATCATGGTCAACGACAAGTATTGCCTCGTGCTGCGCGAGGGTGATCTGGACAATCTCAAGAACGGCTACGCGGACTTTGTTGTCTTTAACGACAAGGCATCGGTGGGCGCGATCGGCGGCAAGGGCGGCAAGCTGGAGGCTTTCTCGCAAGCCATCCAGAGCAAACCCGGCGACTTGCGCTAGGGGCGCGCCCAGAGACGCGGGGCTGCGGGGCTTGACGAGAGGGGCGCCGGGTCTAGTATCCCATCATTCCCGCCATGAGCAGACTAAAAGGACTCTTCGGCCTTGGGATGCTGGCCGCGCTGAGCGCGGGGGCGGTGGATTTCCAGAAAGACGTGCGGCCTGTTCTCAAGGCCCGGTGTTTCGCGTGCCACGGTGCCTTGAAACAAAAGGCGGGACTGCGCCTGGACACCGTGGCGGCCATGCGCCGCGGCGGCGAATCGGGCCCGGCGGTGGAACCCGGCAGCCCCGACAAGAGCCGGCTGTTAAAGCGCGCCACGGCCGCCGCACTTGGGGATCGCATGCCGCCCGAGGGCGAGCCCTTGCAACCGCGCGAGATTGAGGCGCTGCGAGAGTGGATTGCCTTGGGCGCGTCCGCCCCGAAGGAGGATGTGGCCGAAGTGGACCCCAAAGCCCACTGGGCCTTCCAGGCGCCCATCCGCGCAAAGAACGCTTCTGCCGGGAAGGGCAACCTGATTGACACGCTGCTTGCCCTGGAGCATCAGCAGCGCGGCATCCGCCCCTCCCCTCCGGAGGACAAGTCGTTGCTCCTGCGCCGCGTGTACCTGGACCTCATCGGCCTGCCTCCCACGCTTGACGAACTGCGCGCCTTTCGAGCGGACACTGCGCCCGACGCATACGAGAAGGTGGTGGATCGCCTTCTGGCCAGTCCCCACTACGGCGAGCGCTGGGGCCGGCACTGGATGGACATCTGGCGCTACACCGACTGGTACGGACTGGGGGCGCAACTGCGCCACTCGCAGAAGCACATCTGGCACTGGCGCGACTGGATCCTGGAATCGCTCAACACCGACAAGGGCTACGACCTCATGATCCGGCAGATGCTCTGCGCCGATGAACTCTGGCCAACCGACCGCGAGGCGCTTGCCGCCACGGGTTTTCTGGCGCGCAACTACTACCTCTTTAACCGCACCACGTGGCTTGATGACACCATTGAGCACACCGCCAAGGCTTTCCTCGGCCTCACCTTCCAATGCGCCAAATGCCACGACCACAAGTTTGACCCCATCAGCCATCAGGACTACTACAAGATGAGGGCGTTCTTCGAGCCCTATCAGGTGCGGCTGGACGCCTTGCCCGGACAGGCCGACCTGGAGAAGGATGGACTGCCGCGGGTGTTTGACGCCCATCCGGAGGCCCTCACCCACCTGCATCGCCGAGGCAACGACCGCGATCCTGATACCAACCGCCTCATCGCGCCGGGCGTCCCTGATGTCCTCGCCTTCCGCCCCATCGTCGTCCAATCCGTCGCGCTCCCGCTGGATTCCCATTCGCCTTCGGTTCAATCCTTCGTGCTGGAAGACCAGCTGCGCGCCGCCAGTGGGGCCGTGCAGGCTGCCGAGGCTGCGGTTGAAAGCGCTCGCCGCCACCTTGCATCCACTGCAAACGCAACCCAACCCGCGCCAGTGACGAGCGCCGCCGCGACCAACTTTGTAAAGTTTGATTTTGATCGGCTGCCCGGCCTCGACTGGGAAGTGGGGCCGGGTGAGTGGATATTTGCGGATGGGCGATACACTCAATCCAAAGTGGGCGCGGCCGAACGAGCTCGATTACGCACCCGCCAGCCTCACCCGGCGGATTTTGAGGCGATCTTCAAGTTCAAGATCACCGGCGGGATGATGTGGAAATCCGTCGGCCTCTGCTTCGATGTCGCCGCAGGCCGTGAGAAGCTCGTTTACTTAAGCGCGTACGAAGGCGGATCCAAACTGCAACTAAGCTACGACACCGGCACAGGCCACACCTATCCGCCCGGGGCCATGCAGAACCGACCGGTGAAGCTCAATGAGAGCTACGAGCTCTCCGTGCGCGTGCGTGGGGCACTCGTCAATGTGGCGGTGGACGGCAAGCATGCGCTGGCCTATCGGCTGCCCGCGAAGCGCGAGCCAGGAGTTCTGGACCTCATCACCTTCGATGCCGCCGCCCAGTTCCAATCCATCGAAATCCGCCCCTTGCCGGCAGCCACCCTGCTCGCGGAAGCCGGCTCGTCCCCGGCCGAGTCCGATCCGGCTTTAGCCCGGCTCGCCCTGACTGCTGCGGAGAAGGCGTTGAGTGCCGCGCAACTGCGCCTGCCGATGTTGCGCACCGCACACGCTGCCGACCGCGCGCGCGCGGCGCAGGAACCCGGAACGGCCCCGGTGGCCGACCTGGTGCGTGCGGCGGCGCTGGCAGCTCGCCGCGCCGAGTTGGCCACGGCTGCCGAAGCGGCCGCCCGTGCAGAATTAAAACACGCCAGTGCGGACGCCAAATCCAAGCCCGCTGCCGAGAAGGAATGGAAGGCGGCGCAGGCCAAATGGGCTGCCGCGCAGAAAGCCGTGGACTCGCCGGGAGACCAATACCCTTCGTTGAGTGCGTCTTCTAAAGCCGCCGAAGGCCCCGAGGAAAGCGAGGCCAGCCGGAACAAGCCCTACCCCAGGCACAGCACCGGGCGGCGCAGCGCCCTGGCGCAGTGGGTGGCGCACCGGGACAACCCGCTCACGGCGCGCGTGGCCGTGAACCACGTCTGGCTGCGGCATTTTGGCCAGCCGCTGGTGGAATCGGTGACCGACTTCGGGCGGCGCGCGCCGGCCCCGCCGCTGCAATCGCTGCTCGACACCCTCGCGGTGGACTTCATGGAAGGCGGCTGGAAAATGAAGCCGCTGCACCGGCTGATGGTGACGAGCCAGGCGTATCGGCGGAGCGGCGCGTCTGCGGCCGCGCCGGCCGGCGCGGTGGATCCGGACAATCGCTTCTTCGGCCGGCGCCATGCCACGCGCATGGAATCGGACCTCATCCGTGATGGCCTGCTGCATCTGGCCGGGGTGTTAAACCCCAAGCTGGGAGGGCCCACGATGAGCCCCAAGGGCGCCGACACGTCGAACCGGCGCAGCCTGTACTTCACCCATTCGCGCGATGACGTGCATCCGTTTCTGGATATGTTTGATCATGTGAACCAGCTGGATTGCTACCGGCGCTTTGAGAGCGTCGTGCCGCAGCAGGCGTTGGCGCTGACCAACAGTGAGCTGGCGATGACGATGGCGAGGACGGCCGCCGCGCGGCTGGAACGCTCCGGCCCGGAGGGCGACTTTGCCGCGCGTGCCTTCGAGGCGGTCCTCTGCCGCGAGCCGTCCCCGGCCGAGCGGGCCGCCTGCGAAACGATGCTCTCGGAGACGATCGCCCTGTTGCAACGGCTCAAGCACCCCGAACCAGCGCGGCGCGCGCGCGAAAACCTGGTCCACGCGCTGTTTAATCACAACGACTTTATCACCGTCCGATGAGCCATCCATTCATGCCCGGCGACTGCGCCAGCCGCCGCCATTTCCTGGCCCGCACAGGCTGGGGCTTCGGGTCGTTCGCGCTGGCGGCGATGCAGGCACGCGAGGCACGCGCCGAGACGTGGGCGCCGCCGGATGGCCGGCCGCATCACGCCGGGAAGGCCCGGAGCGTCATCTGGATTTTTCTGCGCGGAGGGCTGAGCCATCTGGAGAGTTTCGACCCCAAGCCGGCGTTAAACCAGTATGCAGGAAAGACCTTTGCCAGCACCCCCTTCAAGGGCATCAACGACCCTGAGCGGCGCAAGCGTGTGCGGGTTGTGGTGGTGAATGACGCCAACGGGCAACAGCGCGAGGTGGTCTATCCGCTGCAGGTCGGGTTCAAACGATACGGGCAGAGCGGCATCGAGGTCAGCGACTGGTTCCCGCACTTGGGCGCCTGTGTGGATGATCTGGCGATCGTGCGATCGATGTGGACGACCGACGATAACCACGGCGCGCAGGTTCAGTTCCACTCGGGCCGCCACATGCTTGACCCTCGCGTGCCGACCATCGGCGCATGGATCACCTACGGCTTGGGAACGCTCAACGAAAACCTGCCGCAATTTATCCTGATGGGCCCGCGGTTCTTCGACGTGCGCGACGGGCACTATCTGGGCCCGGCCTTCGACTCGGTGCCGCTCAAGGTGAACCCGGCCAACCCGCTGCCCTTTGGCAAGCCGCAGCGGGATCTGTCACGCGAGGAGCAGGCCCTGGAGTTCTCGCTGATCAAACAGCTCAACGAGCTGACGGCTCTGCGCCATCCTGATGACGCCACGCTGCGCGCGCGCATCAAGTCCTACGAGCTGGCATTTCGCATGCAGCAATCGGTGCCCGATGTGGTGAATCTGAATCAGGAATCGGCGTCCACGCGCGCCCTGTACGGGCTGGACGAGCCGGTGACGCAGCCGATGGGCACCCAGCTTCTGGGCGCGCGGCGGCTGGTGGAGCGTGGCGTGCGCTTCATCCAGATCATGCATGGCGACGGTGCGGCGGGGGCGTGGGATGCCCACTCGGGCTTGAAGGCCAACCACTCCAGGCTGGCGGCGCAGGTGGACAAGCCCGTGGCCGGTTTGTTGCGCGACCTCAAGTCGCGGGGCATGCTTGAGCAGACCCTCGTGGTGTTTGCCACCGAATTTGGGCGCACGCCCGGCTCGCAGAGCGGCGATGGGCGAGACCACCACCCTTATGGGTTTTCCGTGTGGATGGCCGGCGGTGGTGTCCGCGGCGGCGTGGCGCATGGCACCACCGATGAACTGGGGTTTCATGCGGACGAGCACGCGCATTACGTGACCGATGTTCACGCCACCATGATGCACCTCTTGGGGCTGGACGCGCGCAAGCTGGAGGTGCCGGGGCAGAAGCGGCTGGAAAGCGACTTTGGCCGCGTGATTTCGCAGGTGCTCGCCTAACCGGGCTTTGTTTTCAGGGAGCGGACCCCGCTGCCTGCCCCGTCTGCAAACCTAGGGCAGATACACGAATTCGTTGGTTTGAAGCAGCACCTGCGCGAGCTTCTCCCACGGCGCCAAGGGTTGCTGGCTTGGGGTGCGCCCCGCCTGCGGCGGACGCTGCGAACCCTTAGCCTTGGCCTTGCCTTTGCCAGCCGGCTTGACCGTGGATGGCGTGGCTTTGGGCGCCGGTTCGACGGGCTTTTGCTGCTCCACAAACGCCAGCGCGGCGGCCGTCTCCGCTGCGGTGGGCGCTCGTTGGAAGAGGATTTCGTAGAGGGCACTCACCTTGTCCTTTGGCGTCTGGCCCTGTTGCACGACGGACCGGGCCGCCAGCCTGCGCGATTGCTCCAGCACGAAGGGGCTGTTCATGAGATAGAGCGCCTGCTGCGGCACCGTGGTCTCGATGCGCTCGGCCGAGCTCATGTCCGGATTGGCAAAGTCAAACACCTGAAACATGCCGGGAAGCTCGGCACGATTGACGTACCCGTAGACCGTGCGGCGCGTGGAGCCGGTCAAAAGATTGGCCGGAGGGCCCCGGCGCGCGGGGTCAAGATTGTCGCCCGCCGCCAGGAGCGTGTCGCGCATCGCCTCCAAATCCAGCCGCCGAACCGGCCATTTCCACAGGAGCTTGTTGGCGGGATCGGCCTCCGAGAAATCGCGGCTGCCGGTGGACGCCTGCTGGTACACGCCCGAACTCATGATGAGGCGGTTGAGCTTCTTGATGGACCAGCCCTCGTTGATAAACCACTGCGAGAGCCAATCGAGAAGTTCGGGATGCGAGGGCGCCTCGCCGCGCAGGCCGAAGTCGCTGGGGGTGCGCACGATTCCCTCGCCGAAATGCCATTGCCACACGCGGTTGACGATGACCCGTGCCGTGAGCGGGTTCGTGGGCCCGGCGATGGCACGCGCCAGATCGAGCCGGCCGCTGCCTTCGCTGAAGGGCTTGCGCGCCGCGCCTTCCACCAGATTCAGAAACTGTCGGGGAACACGGTCGCCCAGGTTCGCGCGCTCGCCGCGAATGAGAATGCGCGAGTCGCGCACCTGCGGCGCATCCTTGATGGCCATGGCTCTCACCGGCGAACCCGGATGGGTGATGTCCAATTGCGTGAGGGCTTCCAGCATGGTCTGTTGCCGGTTGCGCACGCGATTGCCCACAAACCGGCCGACTTCGCGCGGATCGAGCCCCAGCGGCGTGCGCACCTCAAACACCATCTGCCGGAGTGCTTCGCTGTCCGGATCGGCCAGCGCGGGAACCGCCGGCTCCCGGGCGGCAACACGGCGCCGCTGCGCGCCACCCGCTTCAGGGCGCCCGGTGGCAGCCAGTAAATGGGCCGTGGGATACTGGCCCTTCATCTGTTTTTCCACCGCGGAAAACACGCCCGCGTAAATGTTGGCAACCTCGCGGAGTGATTTGGGTTCCGCTCCCGCGAAGGCCTTGGCGACGATGGGGTTTGCCTTCACCGTGCCCTCACCGGCGGCGATGCGCCCGGCCAGCGCCTTGGCAGCGGCGGCAAATTCTTTCTCGGGAAGCCCGGCAAATTGGAACCAAGGGTCGAACACGGGGTTGGGTTGTTTCTTCCACGCGGCAAGGCTCGCGGCCCATTGTTCAAAGGCCGCGGTGTTGAGGCTCGCTTCGCGCGCCACGGCCGCCGCCTGCTTGCTGGCGGTCTTTCCATCCAAAAGGCGCTGCGCCTGCATGAGGTAGTCGGCCGAGCTCTTCGTCAGATCGGACAAGAGGGTGTTGTACTCGCGAAGGGCGTATTCATGGGCTTCCTTCTGCACCTTCTCCCGCGCGGCCATGTAGTCGCGGTAGGCGGGCGTGTCGCTATTGTCCGCAAGCGCGGGGCGGTCGTCCTGGCTGCTGGCAAACACACCATGGAGCGAATAATAGTCCGCCGTGGGGATCGGATCGAACTTGTGGTCGTGGCAGCGTGCGCAGGAGACCGTCAAACCCATGAACCCCTTGGACACCACGTCAATCCGGTCGTCAATGACCTCGTTGGCGTCGTTCATGAATCGCTTGCCCACGGTGATGAAGCCCAGCGCGGCGAGGTCTTCGCGGCGCGCGCCCGGCAGGGCATCGGCGGCGATCTGCTCCATGATGAACTGGTTGTAGGGCTTGTCGGTGTTAAACGCCTCGATCACCCAGTCGCGGTAGGTCCACGCGAAGGGGAACGCCGGATCGGGGCGGTTGCCTCCCGCGCGGTCGCCGCTGTTATCCGCGTAACGCGCGACATCCAGCCAGTAGCGGCCCCACCGCTCGCCGTACTGCGGAGTAGAAAGGAGCCGGTCAACCACCTTGGCAAACGCGTCGGGTGCGGTGTCGGCGCAGAAGGCCTCCGTCTCGGCGAGTGTCGGGGGAAGGCCGGTCAAGTCGTAGTGCGCCCGACGCAGAAGAAGCCGCTTGTCTGCGGCCGGAGCGGGGGTGATTTTCGCCGCGCGCTGGCTTTCCCGGATGAACGCGTCGATGGGATTGCGCACCCAGGAATCCTTCGTGGCCGGCACCTGCGGCCGGGACAGCGGCTGAAAGGCCCAGTGAGAGCGGGCTTGCGCCTCGGTGTAAAAGACTTTGCGTGCACCTGCTGCGGGCGGGCCGACGCGAGGATCGGGCGCACCCAGGCGGATCCACGTTTCAAGATCCGCCACCTGCTCGGCACTGAGCGCGGTCTTGGGCGGCATCACCAGCTTGGGATCGGCGCGGCGCACGGCCTTGATGAGCAGGCTTGCCTCGGGCTTGCCGGGCTCAATGGCTTCGCCACTGTTGCCGCCGGCCAGCAGCGCCTCGCGGGTGTCGAGGGCCAGACCGGCCTTGGCCTTGGTCGCGCTGCTGTGACACTCGTAGCAGTTCTGCGCCAGAATGGGCCGGATGCGTTTCTCAAAAAACTCGACCTGCTTGGGATCGAGTTTGTCGTCGGCAAACAGCAGCGAACCCAGGCTGGCCAGAGCGGCGGTGAGCAGTGGTTTCATGCGGGAGAACGGGCGGCCCCGGCTTCAGGCGATGAGGTTGCCCACCACGTTGCCATACACATCGGTCAGGCGGAAATCGCGCCCGCTGTGGCGGTAGGTGAGCTTCTCGTGGTCAAAGCCCATGAGCTTGAGCACCGTGGCATGCAGGTCGTGGACATGCACCTTGTCCTTCACGGCGTCGTATCCGAATTCGTCGGTGGCGCCGTGGACGACTCCGCGCCTCACGCCGCCGCCGGCCAACCACATGGAAAAGCCGCGGTGGTGATGATCGCGGCCCGGTTCGGCGCGCCCGCCACGGTCATGGCGCGGGGTGCGGCCAAATTCGCCACCCCAGACGACCAGGGTTTCATCCAGCAGGCCGCGTTGCTTGAGGTCCTTGAGCAGCGCGCCGATGGGCTGGTCGCACTCGCCGGCGCGACGGGCCACATTGGTCTTTACGTCCTGATGGTGATCCCAACCGTTGTGCCACACCTGCACAAAGCGCACGCCGCGCTCCACCAGCCGCCGGGCCGTGAGCAGCCGGTCGCCCATCTGCGTGGCGCCGTAGAGGGCGCGCATGTCCGTGTTTTCTTTCGTCAGGTCAAAGGCATCGGTGGCGGCCGTCTGCATCTTGAAAGCCAGTTCGAAGGACTGGATGCGCGCTTCGAGCGCGGACTCCGCTTCCAGCGTCTTCTTGTGCTGGGCGTTGAGTTTCGCAAGAAGGTCCATCTGCTGGCGCTGCTCTTCGAGGGTGAGGCTGTAGTTTTTGATGTTCTCGATGGCGCGCTCGACATTGCCCCCGGTGTTGCTCACCAGTGTGCCCTGGAAGGCGCCCGGCAGGAACCCCGAACGCCAGTTCTTGGCGCCGCCCAGGCCGCCGCCCAGCGCGATGAATCCCGGCAGGTTCTGGTTGTCGGTGCCCAGTCCGTACAGAAGCCACGATCCCATCGAGGGCTTCACCATCCGGCCCGATCCGGTGTTCATCATCACGGTCGCAAATTCATGCGAGGGGATGTCGGTGTGCATGGAGCGGACAACCGCGACTTCGTCGATGCTCTCGCCAATCTTGGGGAACACTTCGCACACCTCGGTTCCGCACTTGCCCATCTTGGTGAACTTGAAAGGCGAAGGCAGCGGGACACCGCCGATTTCCTTGACGTTGGTGTCGGCAAACTTGGCCATGCCCGGCTTGGGATCCCACGTGTCCAGATGCGTGGGGCCTCCCTGTGCGAAGATGTGAATCACGCGCTTGGCCTTCACCGGGAAATGGGGCTTGCGCGGCAGGGAGGGCGACGCGGTGGCCAGCTGCTGCAACGCCGCGGAAGGGTTGCCCAATGTCTCTGGCAGCATCGTGGCCAGGCCCAACGCTCCCATTCCCATGCCGAAGCGCCCGAGAAACTGGCGCCGAGTCTGGAAAAAATCCTGCAGCTGCGGTCGGTGCTCTTGAATGTTCATATTCACCTTAATACTGCCGAAGACAGTGACTTTTAGACAATGGACTTGCAATGGGGAGGATACGCAATTTGCCCACAAAGGCTGCTGGAAAAACTCGGGGATTCTGACGGAGGAAGGCTCTAGTCAGACTTTGACCTCAGGAGCCTGACCGCCCCCAACATCGCCGCCACCATCAGTCCCAGCCAGAGCAGGTCGCTGGTGTGCCAGTGCAGTTGTGAGGTGAGGTGGGCAAAAGTCGGTTGCATGTTGGTGTGTGTGTAACAGAGCAGGGGCACCCGTGGCAAGCGGGCGGCCCGAGCAGGCAGCAAAAAACCCCGCCCGAAGGCGGGGCTTGAAACCAGTTGGGTCAATTCAAAGGCTAGAAGAGCTGCGGAATAACGTTTCCGTTGCGCACGATCATCACCGGGCGACCTGTCGGAGTGTTGTACTCCTTGGCGTAGTCCACTCCCAGCGCATTGAAGTAACTGGCCGCCACGTCATCCGGCGTGATGGCCTTGTCCTTCGGGCCTTCACCCTTGGCGTCGGACGCGCCAATCACCTGGCCGCCCTTCATGCCGCCACCGGCCATCACGCAGAACATGGCGCGCGGATAGTGATCGCGGCCGGCGCGCTGGTTGATCTTTGGCGTGCGCCCGAATTCGCCCGTCACCAAGACGGCCGTGCTGTCGAGCAGCCCCTTGGCATGAAGCGCCAGCAGCAGGCCCGACAGGCCCGCGTCAAGCTGTGGCAAGAGCCGCGTCTTGAGCGAGGGGAAGTTGCCGTTGTGCGTGTCCCAGCCGCCCAGGTTCAAGGTGACAAACCTCACGCCCGCCTCCACCAGCCGCGTGGCCAAGAGGCAGCTTTGGGAGAAGTCCTGCTTGTCGAACAGGTTCACCACCGCCTCCGACTCGCGCGACAGGTCAAACGCCTCGCGCGCCTTGGTGGAACGCATCATGGCGTAGGCCTTGCTGCTGAACTCGTCCATGCCGGAGAGCACCTTGTCTTCCTTGGCAAACTCGCCAAAGGCCTGGTCGTACTTCTTGATGAGGTTCTGCCGCCGATCCACGTCCTCCAGCGTCACGCCGTTGCGAAGTGCGAGGCCACGCACTTCCATGCGCACTCCAGCGCGAGGCGCTGCACCGGTGTCAAAGGGTCCGTACTCCACGCCGAGGTAGCCGGTGGGATAGTCGCCCTGATTGGGGATGGCCACGAACGCGGGCATCTCAGGCGAGCTGCCCTTCTCACGGCTCATCACCGCGCCGTACGTCGGATAGCGCAGGGATGGCACGGGGCGATTGCCGGTCATCATGTACAACGTGCCCAGGTTGTGCGCCGCCAGGGTGTGGCTCACACCTCGCAGGATGACATATTTATCAGCGCACTTGGCCAGCTTGGGCATATGCTCGCAAATGCGCATGCCAGGCACGTTGGTCGCCGTCTCCTTGAACTCGCCACGGTGGGTCTCGGGCGCGTCAGGCTTGAGGTCAAACGAATCCATGTGGCTGGGGCCGCCGACCAGCCGGATGAGAATGCCCGCCTTGGCCTTGGCAGAGGGGTTCACCGCGCCTTCCTTGCCCATCGCCAGGAAACGGGAGAGGCCCATTCCAATGCCCATGCCCGTCAACGCTCCCACCCGGAGGAAGTCGCGCCGCTGGACGCCGTCGCAGAATAGATGTGTTGCCATGTCGTTCTCCTGTTGGTTTTCGGTTGTTTTCTAAATCAGTGGTTGACCATGAACTCTTTGGTGTTCAGCAAAGCCCAAAGCAAATCGCGCACGCCGATGTAAGTCTCCTGCGCCGCCGCAAGATCCGCCTTGGCCTGATCCATCTCCTTGGCCGTGGGCTGGCGGCTCAGGGTTCGAAGGAACGCCTCCTCGACGATCTGCTCGGGCTTGGCGGCGGTGCCTGTCTTGGATTGCGCGGCCCGGCGCACCTCATCCACCCAACTGCCGGTCTCGCGGCTTGCCTGCTCCAGGCGGCCCAGCATTTCCGGATCGTTGCGCGTGTAGATGGTTTGGAGCAGGGTGGGGTCGCTGGTGCGCTCGCAGTCGCAGTTGGTCTCGCGCGCGGGCTTGCCAAAGATGTTCAGCATGTAGGAGGAACCCGTGCGCCGCTGCCCGGGCGCGTTGTAACCCAGGCTCTGCGGGCCAATGGCGCGGATCTCCATGTTGGAGGCGAATTCCGCCGCCTTGGAGGCGGAGGCGCTGGCCAGGCTCATGGCGTCGGCCACCACCTCAGCCGGAAGGCGGCGGATCATTTGGTGGCTGAAGTTTTTGTCGTCGTGCTGATTGGTGGGATTGGTCTTCCACGAGCGCTGGTAGGTGTCGCTATTGAGGATCTCGCGGTGAAGCCACTTCATGTCGTAGCCGCTCTGCACGAAGCCGTCGGAGAGGTAGTCCATCAATTCGGCATTGGAGGGCGGGTTGGCAAGGTTCTGGTCGTCGGCAGGCTCCACCAGCCCGCGGCCAAAGTAGCTGGCCCAAGTGCGGTTGACGAAGGCGCGCGCAAAGTAAGGGTTGTTCTTGTCCTTGAGCCACGCCATCAGAGGCTGGCGCGGATCGGGGAACTCCGCCGCCACCACCTGGGTTCCACCCAGCAGTTTGGGTGTGATGACCCGGCCGGCAAAGTTGGGGTTGCGCCGCTTGTTTTGTTCAATCTCGCGCTCGGTCAACCGGCGCGTCGGGGGCGCCAGCACAAAAACCTCCTGCCACGGCACCGGGTCGCCTGTCTTAAGGCGGGCGTTTGCGGCGCGCTGGATCTGGTTCTGGGGGTTGGTGTTGTTGGCGTCGACGTTGGCCTCGGAGCGGATCGTGGCGGTGAGCTTGTTGTAATTGAAATCCCCATCCTCCTTGCGCACCTGCTGGGCGAAACGCAGCGGCTCAAAGAAGGCCTGGAACTGCTGAAAATCCTGCTGGGTCCATTGGTCAAAGGGGTGCTTGTGGCACTGGGCGCACTGGATGCGCACACCCAGAAAGCTGTAGGCGAAGGCCATCGCCTTCTCCTCGGCCATGCGCAGGTTCTGGCGCGACCAGAACCACGGCATGTTTTCGCGCTCGGCGAAGCTCACCGGATCCTTGTCGCGGAAGTAGCCTCCCATTTCCTTGCACATGTCCTCAAAAGTTTGATCGGGCTTGGTGCGCGTGGTGGCCAGTACGATGCCTTCGATGAGCTTGTCGTAGGGGACATTGTTGGCGATGCGGTGGTTGAGCCAGTCGTACCACTGGCGCGCCAGGGTGGTCTGAAGGTTGTTGCCAATATTATTATTGAGGCGCAGTTGCTGGGCGCTGTTGCCGGTGTAGTCAGAGAGCTTGGTGGCCCACCACGCCGCGTAGCCGGGGCGACTGAGTAATTCGTCGATCTTGCGTGAGCGCTTGTCGGCGCGGCGATCCGCCGCAAATTGCCGCGCTTCGTCGGGCAAGGGCAGCGTGCCTGTGATGTCCAGACTGGCGCGGCGCAGGAATTCCGCATCGCTGCAAACGTCCGCCGGCAGGATGCCCACCTTGCGCAGCTTTTGAATCACCAGCTGATCCACCTTGGTGCGGCCCGTCACCTTGGGGTACTTGGCGCCGTTTTGCGCGCTCACGGGAAGCATCACCGGGATGGGATGCACGCCGTTGTCATAAAACACCACCACGTGGGAATCGCCCTTGCCCAGCACTTTCACGATGCCGTCCTCGCTGACTTCCGCCACCGATTCGTCGTTGGTGCGGAATCGGGAAAGCTGCGTGACATCCTCCACCGTGCCATCCTTCCAGTGCGCCAGCACTCGCAGCGCAACCTTGTCGCCCGGCTTGGTGAACACGATTTCCTTCGGGGTCACCTCCAGCCGGTCAAACGTGCCGGTGGCCTCCACATCCAGCTTGGCCCCCTGCTGGATCCATTTGAGGAACACGTTGTGCTCCCAGCTGCCTTCGTCGTAACGGCGCCCGCCCTTGTGGGCGACTTGCTTGGTGGGCTTCTGGATGAACAGGCTCTTTTCCGGCTCCTCCAAATTCACCCGGATGCGGTACTCCTTATCGGCCGTGATGGCCTTGTGATCCTTCTCAAAGTCGTATCCAAAGAGGGACAGGCGAAAGTCGCCGCGCCCCTGGAACGAGCCATGACACTCGCGGCCACTGCAACCAAGCTTGCTGGCCAAAGGAACCACATGCCGGCGGAAACTGGGGCTCTCAGCCGTGGCAATCTTGCCGCCGAAGCGCTCATTGGCCGTCTGAAGCTTGGCGCCGGCAGCTTGTGTCGTCGGTGCGAGCGCGACCGCCAGCACCAAGGCCCATGGCAGGAAAAATCGCAAATTCATATGGTTTGGCAGAAAATAGACGCTGGGGACTTGGAGGTTATTTCATCAAAAAAACTTCCCTTTCCCACAATACCTTTCTGGTTGACTCCCGATTGCCCGGAGAATGGACATGCTGACTTTGCATCAGAGCGGCCGGTCACTCATTGAAGGCTTTGGGGCGGTTGATAGATTCCACGAAGCTCTCCGCGGTGGCAAAGACGGCCTGGGACTTGCCCGGCGGGGTGTCGAGAAAGAGCACGAAGTCCAGCGTCCGGCTGGCTTGGCCCCGTTCGCTGGCAAACTTGCGCGCGATGCCCAGTGCCGGCAGCGTGTCTTTGCCCAAAATCCGCTCCATGGGGAAGGAAAGCAGGCCGTCGTAGCTGCGGTACACCAGCTCGGTGCAGACCACCTTGTCGTCGGTGCCAAAGTCGAAGTTGAAATCGTAGGGTTTGCCGTGGTGGGTAAAGGCACGGCGCAGCGCCTGAGCAATCTGTTCACGCGACAGCCGCGGGCGCAGCACGGCCACGTAGTCGGCGTGCAGCGAGTGTTCAAGCGAGGAGAAGACGACGCCTTCGCTGACGGCCTCCACGATGACGCGCGGATGGCCGTTCTCGGGTGCGGTGTAGGCTTCCCAATGCGCGCGCACCTCGGGCGCCTGGTCGATTCCCAAGGCGCGCAGCTGCTCGGGCGTGCCCACATAGAGCGCGGCATGAGGCCAGAAGCCCGGAAGAAATGCGTTGGACAGATACCAGTTGCGCCGCTCCAACAGGATGTCGCCGGGCTGCAATTGTGGCCGGAGTTCCTCCAACTGCGCCTCCGAGATGTTCGGTGCGCGGGTGGAAATGCGCGTGTCTCCCACCAGCGTGGCCATGAGAATCTGCGCTTCGTACACGGGCGAGTACACGTCGCGCTGAGCGCGTCGCACGATGCGCGAAAAGCGGGCGCGCCACGGGTTGAGCCCGGTTTGGCGCACCTGGCGCACGGCGTCGTCGATGCGCCGCTCCAGCCATTGCATCTGCTCGTCGGAATAGGCCTGCGCGGCGCGCAGCGCCCGGCGCCGTTCGGGCCGCTCAAAGTCGTCGGCCAAGCCCAAGAACCAGCGCAGGTGCCCGCCTGAGGTGACGCTGTAGTAAACGTGGTCAAACATCCCCGCCTCCAGGCCCCACGCGGGCGCGGCCTCGTTCAGTTTGGCGCGGGCGCGGGCGTCGTCGCGGTAGCGCGCCACAAACTCGTGCCCGGTCTCCAGCGCCGTCGCGGCGGCGCACAGGCCCAGCAGATACGCCCTTCCCCGCAGCCGCTCGTCGGTGACGGCCTTGTGCCCGGCGTACATCGCCACCATGCTGGTGAGCGCGTCGCGGTGCGCCAGATAGCGGATGAAACACCAGCGGATCCGGTCGTCCTCCCGGGGCGTGTACACCTCCCGGCCTTCGGCGCGCAGCGCCGCCACCACCTGCCCGTGCAGCGACGCCGCCTCAGCGCGAAGCGCCTCCAGTTCCGCCGCGTGGATTTTCAGCCGGTCCAAATCCTCGGCGGTCTGCCGCGCCAACTGGTCGTGCGGCATGGCGATGATGGCCGCGGGGAACAGCTCGAAGGGACTGGGCGGCGCGACACTGACGCGGCCAATGTAGAAGCCGCCTCCCGCCAGCAGGGCCAACAGGCCCGCCATCGAGGCCAGACTGGCCCAGCGCGGCCATCTCGTGGCATGAGGCGGGCGCGCCGCCAGCCATGAGAAAACGATGCCGCAGGAACCCGCCGCGGCGGCCAGCGCAGCCATGGTGGCCGCGAGATTCCACCATGCCGGCGCGGGAGCCATCAGCTTCTGGCGGAACATCAACACCACCAGCAGGGCTCCCAAGGCGCCGGTGCCCGCCAGCGTGGCTTTGCCGCGCTTGCTCTCCCACCGGGCGCCCGCGCGCCAGAGGATTTGCAGCAAGCCAAGGAACACCGAGGCCACCACCGTGGCGCCCCACAAGCGCCAGCCCAGATTGGTGGGATGCAGCCGCCACGGTTCGAACCAAACCAGAAGCTGGTAAAACACCTGCGAGGCGAGCACACACAGCAGCGCCGCCCGGCCCATCGCGGTGAGAGGCCGGTCTGCCGGATGGCTCGCCCGGGCCAGCGCCAAGCCCACAAGTATGCCCACGGCACTGAAGACCAGTTGCGCGTGCAATCCCGAGAACCGGCCCCGGCCAAATCCCGCAAGCAGCAGCATCAACAGCGCCGCTGCCGTGCCCCAAAACAACTGCCGATAGGCCCGGCGCAACGCGGCCAAACCCTCCGGTTCGCCGGCCGCCGGTGAGGACTGCCCCGTGGCGGACGTCATTTGCCGGCGGCTTCCACCGCCTTCACGACCGGGGGCGCGTCCGTCTCATTGAGCGAGGCGTACGCGAACCGGGCGTGAATCTTGCCCTGCACCACCACCAGCGTGGTGACGAGCGCGCGGTCGTTGAGTTGCCAGGCGGGCGGACCGGCGGCGTCGCCAGGAAAGAGGGCCAGCGCGCAAGACTTGAACTTGAGCGCCTCATGCACGCGCGGCAGTTGGGCTTTAGTCTTCTCCTTGTCGGCCGCAAGCCACACCGCCACCAAGTACCCGCCCTTGTTTTGACTCGTGAGTGCGTCGTCGAGCGCGCGCAAGTACCTTGCCGCCGGCCGGCCCCATCCTTCCTCGCGCATCAGCACGTACACGGTGGTTTCCGCCTTGCGCAACGCCGGGTAGTCCACCTTTTTCCCCGCATGGGAGCCTGTGATGTCCTGGATTTCCAGCGCCGGAACCTTCACGCCCACCTTGGGGCCAGATTCCAATTCGGCCGCGCCCGCCGCGAAGGCCGCGCCCAAGAGAAGCAGGATGAACTTGAACTTCATGGTCGTGTGGAGTGGGGGGATTTGAGTGCGCTAGGTCTAGGAGTTTGCTTAGGGCAGGGGGCGTTGTCAATGGATGGGGGTGGTGTGCCGTGGAAAAAAGCTGGCCATGCGCCGTCCCCGATGGCTAGAGTCCCCGGCGTGAAACACACCTTCTCATTCATCGTCGCGGCAGCCGTTGCCGCCGGGTTCGGTTCTGGCTGCGACCAGCAAGACTCACACGACGGCCACGACCACGGCAACAAGCCGCAAAAAGTGGACAACGCCACCAAGCCCTCAGGCGGCGGTGCAACCACCCCGTCGGGCAATGCCACGACGCCCGCAGGCAACGCGACCAAGACCTCGGGCGCGGCGTATCCCATCAAGGTGTGCGTGGTCTCCGGCGAGGATCTGGGCAGCATGGGCAAGCCCGAGGAAGTGACCCACAAGGGTGTGCTGGTGAAGCTTTGCTGCGAGGGTTGCAAAGAGGACTTTGACAAGGATCCCGCCAAGTACGTGGCGCTGCTTCAGGCCGGCGGGCCCAAGCCCAAGGCCAAGCCCGAGGTTAAGCCCAAAGGCTAGGACGGCAGCCACGGCCACGCGCAGCCCCCCCCGCCCTGCTCGCGTGGCTGTCCACTCTAGAGCGGGGTTGGTGGGTTTTTTAATTCCACGAGCCATGAAACGTATCATTGCCTTGTTCGGTTCTTTTGTCGCGGGGGTGTTGATGTCCGCCCAGGTGCCCGAGTGGATCTGGCACGAGAACTCACAGGGCGCGGCGCCCGGCAACAATGAGCGGCGGTTCTTCCGCAAGGCGTTCACCGTGGAAGGCAAGGTGCAGAAGGCCACGCTGCGTTTCACGGTGGACAACGAAGGCACGGCCTTTGTGAACGGCCGGTCGGTGGCCTCGGTGCCGGACTGGCAGCAGACGGCCGTGGCCGATGTGGGTGCTGACATCAAGCAAGGCGCCAACGTGCTGGCCATCCGTGGCATCAATCACGGCGGCGCGGCGGGCGTGGTGGCGCGTTTGGAACTCTCGCTGGAAGGCGGCGTGAAATACGAGGTGGTCACCGACGCCAGTTGGGTTTCGTTCCCCGAAGATCAGGCTGGGTGGCAGCAGGTGGCCTTCAAGGCCGAGGGCTGGACGAAGGTGAAGCCCGTGGCCAAGCTGGGGGCGGCGCCGTGGGGCGACGTGTTCGTCGGCGCAGGCCCCAAGGCCGCCGCCGGGCGGCGCGAGGCGACCGCTGCGGAGTCGCTCTACACCCTGCCCGGTTTCAAGGTCGAACGCGTGGCCAACGCCGAGCCCGAGGAAGGCTCGTGGGTCAACCTGTGCAAGGACAACAAAGGCCGCCTCATCATCAGCCCGCAATGGGGGCGAGCACCCACGCCCGAGGAGGAATCGCGCCGTGGATTGCTGCGCGTGACCTTGGCGCCCGACGGCAGCGTGGCCAAGCGCGATTTCATTGCGCAGCCGCTCTACGACGCGCAAGGCATGGTGTGGGTGGGCAAGGCGCTTTACGTGGTCGTCAACAAGTACAGCACCAAGTTTGAGAGTGGGCTTTATCGGATCACCGACGATGGCACCGACACATGGCGCAAGATTGAGCTACTCAAGAAGATTCCCGGCGGCGGCGAGCACGGGCCGCATGCAGTGGAGCTGGGCCCCGACGGCATGCTCTATGTCATCGCCGGCAACCACACGAAGGTGGTCGAGAGCGTCTCCGCGCAATCGCCGCATCGCCATTACGGCGAGGATCATGTCTTGCCGCGCCAGTGGGATGGCAACGGCCACGCCGCTGGCGTGCTGGCTCCGGGCGGCCAAGTGTACCGCACCGACTTGGAGGGCAAAGAGTGGCAGATGTACTGCGCGGGGTTCCGCAATCAGTACGACTTTGGCTTCAATGCCGACGGGGAGATTTTCACCTTCGACAGCGACATGGAGTGGGAGTGGGGCATGCACTGGTACCGTGCCACGCGCGTGTATCACTGCTCAAGCGGCGCGGATTTTGGCTGGCGTTCGGGCTCGGGCAAGTGGCCCGCTTACTACGCCGATGGCCTGCCGCCTGCGCTGGACGTGGGCGTGGGCTGCCCCACGGGCACCAAGTTTGGTTACGGCGCCAAGTTTCCCGCCAAGTACCAGCGCGCCTACTACATTCTGGACTGGACCTTTGGCCGCATCATCGCCGTCCACCTCACTCCGCAGGGCGCCACCTACTCGGGCGCGATGGAGAATTTCATTTGCCCCAAGGGGCTGGTCACTCCCGGCGCACCCAAGCCGCCGCTCAACGTGACCGACATGGAAATCGGCGCCGATGGCGCGGCCTACTTCACCGTGGGCGGCCGTGGTGTGCAGTCGGGGCTCTACCGCGTGACGTACAACGGCAGTGACAGCACCGCGCCGGCGATTCTCAAAGACGAAACAGGCGCGGCAGCGCGCACGCTTCGGCGGAAGATCGAGACCTACCACGGCAAGGCGGACGCCGGCGCAGTGGAATTTGTGTGGCCACACTTGGGCAGCACCGACCGCTGGATTCGTTATGCGGCGCGCATCGCGCTCGAGTCGCAGCCGGTGGCAAAGTGGCAGCAACGCGCGCTGGACGAACAGGACGCCAACGCTGCGCTGACGGCACTCATGGCGCTGGCCCGCGTGGGCGGCAAGGAGGCGCAGGAAGACTTGCTGCGCGCCCTTTCCAAATTCCCGCTGGCGAAGATTTCCGAGGAGCAGCAGTTGGAAAAGCTGCGGCTCATTCAGGTGTGCTTTGCGCGCCACGGCAAGCCCTCCACCGACGTTGCAAAAATGGCCGGCGACAAGCTCTCGGAAGCGTATCCCACAAAATCGGAACGCGTGAACCGCGAGCTCTGCCAGCTTCTGGTATTTCTTGAAGTGCCGGGCACGGCCCAGCGCACACTCGCGCTCATCGATGCGGCGCCCACACAGGAGCAGCAGATGGCCTACCTGTTCCCGCTTCGCAATCTGGCCACCGGCTGGACGATTGAGCAGCGCAAGCACTACCTCTCCACGCTCAATGGTTTTCCCGACCCCAACGCAGGCCATGACCCGCAGGTGACGCGATGGTTTGAGGAGGCCGGGCGGCCCTATGGCGATGGCAACAGCTTTCGCAAGCAGCTCGACCTCATCCGCAAGGACGCGGCCGCGACGATGGAGACGGCCGAGCGCACTGCGTTGGCGGCGCTGGTCAATGTCAGTTCCTCAAGCGGCGGCACCGGCCGGCCCGCCGTGACCTTCCCCAAGCCGCAGCCCCGCACCACGGTGGTGAAGCAATGGGAGATGGCGGATCTGCTGCCCGACCTTGAGCGTGCTGTCACGGGGCGCAACTGGGCGCGCGGCCAGCAGGCGTTTGTGGATGCGCAGTGTTTGGCCTGCCACAAGATGGGCAACGAAGGCGGTGGTCTTGGGCCGGATTTGACGGCGGTGGCGGCGCGCTTCACGCGGCGCGACGTGCTCGATTCGATGATCGATCCCTCCAAGGTGGTCAGCGAACAATTCATGAACACCACCTTCGTCCTCAAGAACGGCGATGATGTTTCGGGCCGTCTGGTGGATGAGACGGGAGACCGGGTGATCATCCAAGCCAACCCGTTCACGGTGGACCGCACCGAAATCAAGAAGGCCGACATCCAGTCGCGCAAGCCCTCGAAGCTCTCGCCGATGCCCGCGGGCTTGCTCAACGGTCTCTCCAAGGAGGAGATTCTTGACCTCCTTGCCTACCTCGACGCAGCAGGCCGCAAGAATCACCCCGCGTTCAAGAAGTAGTGCCAAGCCGGCGGAGGGGGCAGACTACGCCAGCGCCCAGCCCTTGCGGTATTCGCGCCGAATGAAAGGCGCTGCCTCGGGCGCGTTGGTGGCTGCCAGCTTGGCGGCATCCCATTGAATCTTCTTTCCCACGCGATAGGCCACATTGCCCAGGTGGTTGGCTTCGGTGAGCCAGCCTGAGTACTCAAAGTTGGCGTGCGGCTGCTTCCCGTTGCGGATGGCGTCGAGCCATTCCTGATGGTGGCTGCGCACTCTGGGAATGAAAGGATCGGGCCCCTTGAAGCCCGCAAATTCATTCTCTGGCAGGAGCAGGTGTTTGCCATAGTCGGAAAGCAGCATGCCCTTCTCCCCCACAAACAGATGGCCGCTGCCCCATTGCGGAATCTTCTTTTGCTTCCACAAGTCGGGCTTGTTCTCGCCCTGATACCAGGTGATTTTCACCGGAGGCAAGTCGCCTCGCGCTCCGTATTCGTAGGTGGCCTGCATCGACGCAGGTGCAATTTCATCGTGCGCCGGTGGGCCGCTGGCCTCGATCGTGAGGGGCGCCTTGAGCGCGAGCGCCCAGAAGGGCAGGTCGATCCAGTGCGAGCCCAGGTCGCTCATCGTCCCATTGCCAAAATCCCACCAGCGATACCACTTCGGGCCCGGGAAATAGACATCGTGGAAGGGGCGCAAGGGCGCGGGCCCCACCCACAAATCCCAGTCCAATCCCGCAGGCACGGGCTTGGCGTCCTTGGGGCGCTCGGTGACATGCACAATGTCGCCATGGCGCTTGGCCGCCTCGGCCGACTGCAACCCCCACGCGCGCCCCACCCATACATGGGCCTCGCGCACTTTGCCGATGGCTCCGGATTGGATGAGTTCCACCACGCGCCGGTAGTTTTCCGTCGCATGAATCTGGATTCCCATCTGCGTCGCCAATGCCGGTCGCGCGGCGGCCGCCTCGCGGATCACGCGCGCCTCCGCAATGCTGTGCGTGAGCGGCTTCTCGCAATACACATGCTTGCCGGCCTGAAGCGCCAGCAGCGTTGCAAACGCGTGCGTGTGTTCGCAGGTGCTCACCACCACGGCGTCGAAGTCACGGGCCTTGTCAAAGAGCTTGCGAAAATCCGTGAACGTCGCCGCCTGCAGGTGCTTCTGCTTGGCCGCATCCAGATTGCGCTGGTTCACATCGCACAACGCGGCGATGTACTCGCCCGACACGCTGGCCATGTTGCCCGCGCCGCGCCCGCCGGAGCCGATAATCGCCATCGCGATCTTGTCGTTGGGATTCTTTGCGCGAAGCAAAGCCGGGAAGCCCAGCGCCAATCCTGCCGTGGCTGCTGAGAGAAACTGGCGCCGCGAGGTTCCTAAAACGCGCTGGGTGCTGCGAGTAATTGGTCTGGCCATGGCCTACCTTGCATCAAGGTGAGGCCGTGGTCAATATGAGGCGTTTTTCGTACTCATCCAGAATACCGCATGCTTATTTGTATCTAGTGCAAAGCATGGGTTAATCCACTTAATCACAGGAGACTTCGAAATTCTGATTGCAGAGTGCCCGCTCCCGCGTGGCTGGCACGCTTGGGTTTTTGGCTAGAAACTGAAAACAGGCGCCTATTTAGGAAGCGTGGTATTTCACCATCCAATTTGGTGCTCCCACACGGGTTATTTCCGTGCATATCGCCTGATTCTTGGTTCACCCGCATTGGCACGTCCGATGCTCTTGGTACTCAATTTGGGTGCAGCCGCGCGTGTGGTTTATACCTCAGAAGTTGGAATTACCGCGCTAAACATTGAAGTCGCCATGAAAAGTGAAAACACATCAAAAACTGGGTTCACGCTGATTGAATTGCTGGTGGTGGTGGTCATCATCGGCATTCTTGCCAGTATGTTGTTGCCTGCATTGAGCAGTGGCAGGAAGAAAGCCAATCGCACCAAATGCGCGAGCAACTTGAACCAGATTACCAAGGCTTTCAACAGCTTTGCCACCTCGAACAAAGATTTCCCGTGGATGCTCTCGGGTACTGCAGCCAACGCGGCCTACGGGCGGGTGCCCGATCGGCGCAATGGCGTGAGCTACCACAGCGGCTCTGCAGATCGCGGTTGGTACTCGCGCAGCATCGAGGTGATGTGGTCGGTGGTGGGCGATGAGCTAAAGACCGTAAAGTCGCTGCTTTCGCCGTGCGATCCGGGCAGCCAGTCCACCAACGAATCCGAAGAAAACGAGGAGAAGAACTGGAAGGACGCGGTGTTTAGCGGCAACAACTGGGCGAATGGCTCCGGCCAGAGCTATGCGATCTGCAAAGGCTCCTCGGCGCAGGCCGGGCGCACCATAGTTGGGGTCACCAAGAATGCGCACATGTCCGATGCCCATAGCAACGGCGTGACAGCGTACGTGCGTCCCACCAGTCCGCGGCTTAACGCCGCAGGCGGATACGACCTGTGCCCCGATGGCGACCGTTGGGGTACGGGTGGCGGCTGGGGCAAGGACGCTTCGGTGGTGCATTCCAGCGGCGAGCGCTGGAACTTCTACAACAACCCGCTTCACGACGGCTGGGGCGATGTGGACGGCTGGGACGCCTACCTCAACGCCGGCCGGGTGGGATTCACCAGCTCGCAAGGGGTCAAACTCAGTGCGTTCATGGGGTCGGACGTCAGCACGACTGCGACCTTCGCTGCTGAGAACCATCAGCCGCGCAGGATCTACAACAACCTGATGATGTCCGGGCTGGACGCCAATCAGGGACAGATTGCCTTCGCGGATGGCTCCACGGGGATCATCAACGACACCGGACTGGCCTCGGCACTGCGCGAGCACGCGCAGCAGAAGGGATCGCACGACCAGCCCTTGGAAGTTTATAGCCGGCCCAACCGGCGTCGCTAGAGACAGAATAGCAATACTTTAGGCAACGCCACCCGCAAGGGTGGCGTTTTCTTTTGCGTGGGGTGTAACATAAATCCTCCACTTTGCGTCATCTCCACGCGAATGACGCCATTGAATAGCCAGGATTATTAGAGTAATTGGTAAATATCTGCATTTATCAGACAAGTTGGCATTTGGTACGTTTTTTGCTTTCGATAATAATGGATGGGTACCAACCCTCCACCGCTAACTGAAGAACCGAAGAACTATATGATTAGAGAAGACCGACAGAAAACCGGATTTACGCTGATTGAA
>SXGR01527502.1_pt1 | contig 40584 bp, 38 predicted proteins | sample 3174711 | NCBI WGS metagenome assembly SXGR01 (sample SAMN11356860, study PRJNA531348) | freshwater metagenome | isolation source: freshwater sample F1-60 | place: China: Fuxian Lake, Yuxi | collected 2017-12-25
AACATCAAGCAGTGAAATACGCAATGGCATCACCCGCTCTGAATTTTTAAGCAGGGCAGCCCTCATCACCGCAGGCATTCCTTTGGTGGGCCTTACCTACGGAACCGTTCGCGGGGCATACGCCTACACACTTCATCGGGTAACTTTAACCTATCCCGACCTACCGCCGTCTTTCCATGGATTTACCCTCGTTCAACTCAGTGACATGCATCTTGGCTCCTTTGGAAGCCGAAGAGACGTTCGGCGCGGTATTGATATGGCGCTGGATACTGCTCCAGATTGTATAGTTTTTACGGGCGACCTGGTAAACAACCGAAGCGATGAGGCACTCCCCTGGCGCTCTATACTTCAACAGATTCGTGCCCCAAAGGGAGTGTTCAGCATTCTGGGTAACCACGATTATGGTGATTATTATGAATGGAATAATCAACAGGCGAAAATAGATAATATGTCTATGATGCATCGGATTCAGGCGGATGCGGGTTGGACATTAATGCGCAATGAACACCGATATCTTGAATTGAATGATGAACGTATTGCCCTTGTCGGGGTCGATAACTGGGGATCGAGGGGGCGATTTCCTCAGTATGGCGATTTAGCCGCTGCATCTCAAGGTATTTCAAAGGACACTTTTCAGATTTTATTAAGTCACGACCCATCTCACTTCGAAGACATCGTGCGGTCCGATTTTCCATTCATCAATCTTACACTCAGTGGACATACTCATGGCATGCAAGCCGGCATTGAGATCCCAGGCGTGGTAAAATGGAGCCCGAGCTCTTGGGTCTATCCCCATTGGGCCGGACTCTACCAGTTCGGTAAACAATACTTATATGTGAACCGCGGATTCGGGTTTCTGGGTTATCCGGGGCGATTGGGTATTTGGCCAGAAATCACCCACATCACCCTAAAAAAAGCATAGATTTTACTTTATATTAAGTCATTAAAATCATTTATTTTCAATGGCTTATGTAATTCAAATCCTTCTCCGAATGGAACCCCGATCATGCGACCCATCTCCCGCGCCCTGGCTTCGAGAAACGGAAAGAAGTCGGCACCCGAAATAGGAGTTTGCGGCTCCTTGCTTGTGGGATCATGAAATTGAGAGGTATAGCAACGTATGGCCTCCATTTTTTCGTGAAAAAAGGGCGTGATGTCGACGACCAAATCTGGCTTGCGGAAATGATCCTGGATGTAGTGCAGCAACAAATCGGGTCTGAATGCGTCCTGTTTCATGTTGTTATCACCAAAAGTCTCGAATTTGGGTAAACCGGACATAAAAACCGCACGACGCACCAAATGGGCTGCCCGTCCATGATCTGGATGCCGATCAGATAAGGCATTCGCTAAAATGACGCGCGGACGGGTCAAACGAAGCGCACGGACCATTGAAAGCAAATTCGCTTCTGTCTCCTCAAACAAGCCGTCGGCCATTCCCAACTGCGCCCTGTAATCGAGACGCATAAACTCTGCAGCGGAACGCGCTTCAGCATCACGCAAATCGGCGCTGCCCCTGCTTCCCAATTCGCCCCGTGTGAGATCCAAAATCCCCACCCTGCGCCCCAGTTTCTGGTGGAGCATTAAAGTTCCCCCGCAACCCAATTCGGCATCGTCGGGGTGGGCCGCAATGGCCAGCACATCCAGTGCGCTCATTTGATTTTGATTCATCGGTGACGTCCTTGATTATTCGTTTGTGTTGGATTTCGAGCCGGAACGGCGCAACTTCATCGGCGGACGATAGGATTCAGCCTCGATGTCTTTTATAATGATCTCAATATCTCGGTCCTCTTCTGAATCATAGGTCGATTTGAGGTTGCTCCCAAATAAGGAGGCCAAACTTTGCCACATAAACGCCTCAAAACTACCCCGAAACTCCTTAACTATAGAATAGGTGCTCCGAGAAGTCTCGCGGTCTACCAACTTGATCAAAATCCTGCCCTGGGTAACTGTTAGCGCCATCAGTTCCTTTTTATACTCCCTTTTCAAAGAATCCTCCAAGGCCTTGGTATAGGCCCGGTGTTTGGCCTCAGGAATGGTTTTTAGACGCTCCTCTAAAGCTGTGAGCCGCCTACCCGCCTCTTTGGCCAAGGGATATACCCGTCTGACGTTCTGATAGAGCTTATTGAAACGCTTCTCATCGCGAGCACTCTTAAAAAAGCGCTTACTTCGGATTGTAATGGATGGCAGAAATACAACGGGTATGGTGTCGCCATTTTCATCAATGTAGGCCGGGAGTTCCCAAACCATCACAGCCCTAGGTTGGGCCAGGCCCGAAGTAGCCGAACACAATATCAAGGATATCAGGCAAAAAATGAAAAGGCGAATCAAAGCCGGTCGATTGCTATTTTTACACATCCAAACTACAAAAATCGAATAAAAGTACGTCCGGTGCACGCAACCTCAGAGAATTCCTCCCCCCTTCATGCGCTATCGCCGATTGATGGGCGCTATTGGAACAGTGCATCCGCTTTGTCGCCCTTCTTCTCAGAATACGCACTCATCCGTCAACGCTTGATCGTAGAGCTGCGCTATCTGAAAGCCCTTGCGCAACTTTCATTGCCCCAATTTCCCCAATTGGGCCCCACGGAGTTATCGACACTCGATTCCATCGAAAGTAATTTCAGCGAAGAAGAAGCCCTGCGCATCAAAGAATTGGAAAAAACCTTGCAGCATGATGTAAAAGCCGTTGAGTATTATATACGGGAAAAACTTGAAGAGGCCAATCTTGGGCAATTTTCGCCTTGGGTTCATTTTGGACTCACCTCACAGGATGTGAACAATACCGCTGTTCCATGGCTGCTCAAAATGGCCCATGAACGGATTTTCATGCCCGAGTTCGACCTGCTCCGCAGTGCGCTTTCCGATCGAGCCCAACAGTGGGAAAAGCTCCCTATGTTGGCCCACACCCACGGGCAACCGGCTAGCCCAACCCGTTTAGGCAAAGAACTTCGCGTTTTTGAAGAGCGTGTCGAACGCCAGGCAGCCCTTTGGTCGGCGCTTCCCTTTGCCGGCAAATTTGGAGGGGCAACCGGAAATTTCAATGCACACCATGTGGCCTTTCCTCTGGTGGATTGGCCTGCATTCGCTGATGATTTCCTCCGGAATGAAATGGGGCTTATGCGAAACCAATTCACCACCCAAATCGAACACTACGATTATTTGGCCGCCTATTGCCACAATCTGTGCCGAATCAACACCATTTGGATCGATTTTGCCCGCGACATTTGGCAGTACATTTCCATGGGGTATTTTCATCAACTCGTGGTTTCGGGTGAAGTAGGCAGTTCCGCCATGCCCCATAAGGTAAACCCTATTCAATTCGAGAATGCCGAGGGGAATATGGGATGGGCCAACGCGCAGCTCGAGTTTTTGGCGTCCAAATTACCCATTTCGCGTTTGCAGCGCGACCTTACCGACAGCACCGTATTACGCAACCTGGGCGTACCACTGGCGCATACCCTAATTGCCTGGCAATCACTGCGCAAAGGCCTTTTCCGCATCGATGCCCATGCCGAAAAAATGCATGCCGATTTGGAACGCAATTGGGGGGTGGTAGCAGAAGCCATACAGACCCTATTGAGGCGCGAAGGACATCCACAAGCCTATGAGTGGCTCAAAGATCTGACCCGAACCGGACAAGCCCCCGACCAGTCTCTGATTCATTCCTTTATTGAAGGATTGCCTGTTAGCCAAGCGCTCAAAAAAGAAATGCTGGCCATCACACCCTGGAATTATCTTGGCGTGTAACTTTGTAGACTTCGTTGTATGCAGGAAGGAATCGACTACTATATCACGTCAGACGGCAAGTATGTCTTTACCGAAGTCTACCTGAAAAGAAGGGGACAATGTTGCCGATTGCAATGTCGGCACTGCCCCTATGGCAGCCATCCCAACGCCCAACCCTATTTCTCTGAGCGCAGCGAGAAAGTAGCCGCAAACCAGCAGCGCAGCAAAAAGTGATTCAAACCGGTATTCCCTACTTTCATCCCTTTCAAGCGGAAGAGGCCTCGGCCCATTGCTGCGTGCTATCAGGATTGCCTGTGCCCGAAGGGCCAGAAGGCCGCCTTCCTTTGTTGCCTGCCTTTTGGATTGAGCAATTTGGCTTGGCCGATTCAAAACTACAATTCAATGGAGGGGATAGTCTTCGCTACTCAGACATCCTGATCCCGGTTCATCCAGAACTTCATGCCCACATAAAACGCATACAAAACGGAATTCCAGATCTTCTAACGGCAGGATGGGATGGGTTGAACTGGATTCAAGCCGAACGACTGTATCAGTGGATGTGCTGGCTGGGTGTTGGCCTTCTCTACCAAGAATTTGTTCGACCCGTAGACCGCAGGCCCGCATCGATGAATTTCCTCAAAGATCCGGGCATGGTGCATCGGTTTTCGCTCATCCACCTGAGCCTCTGTGCGGTCCTCAGAAAAGTACATTATGAGAATTTCGATCCTGGATCGTTGTTTATTTTTCAAAGCCATACCTACGCCAATCCACGCCTCAATTTTAATCTTAAGGTGAGTCTCAATACGCTCTGTCTGAGCGTTCGGGCCGGTGAGGTCACCGTGATGGCCTGCCTCCAGGACAACGGCACCCAAATTGCCTTTTTTGAGTCCTATTTCCGCAGATTTGATGGCATAACGCTGCATCCCATTCAGCTCGATGAACTTTTCGCGCGCCTCAGCTACAAGGCCTACTTAATGAATCCCCGATTTCATTATGGCTTGGCCTGGCCCGAAGAAGCGGAAAAAGACGCGACCACCTTCGTTCGTTTAGAAATCCCCGAAGAAGATCGTGAGCGAGAGGCCTTCCTCCCCTGGAACGAACAGGTGTATGGATCGGTTTTGTTGGCCCAATTATCGCCCTATGGCATGAGCCATGCAGATTTACAAGGTCCCAATCAAGAAATTGTGACTTTTTTGGAAGATTCCGACGGACGGATTTATGAAGTAGATGCGCACTTCAATCCAATCACCGATCAGCAGAAGGCTTAAGCCGCGGACCCAACTCAATCAACTCCAACTGCTGAATTTCACCTTGATTCAGGCTAAATCTCATGAGGGTGCGCACAGTGTGCCATCCCTGTCGACCTGCCGCACCCGGATTGAGATGAAGTACACTGGCTTGGGCTGATCGTTCTACCAGGGCAATATGTGAATGACCACAGACCACAAGGTCGGCCTGGTGATGCTTGATTTCTTGGACCAAGACCTGATCGTATCGATTGGGACGGGGAATGATGTGCCGCATGAATAGGCGTACCCCTTCCCGCTCTAAAACAAGGGTTTCAGGAAGCCGTTTGCGAACAGCCGAGGAGTCGATGTTGCCAAATACTGCTTGCAAAGGGGCCCATTCCTGCAATTGGTCGATGATTTTTTCATCCCCAAAATCGCCCGCATGCCAAATTTCATCGCATTCTTTAAGATACGTTCCGATCGACACATCCAAAAATCCGTGTGTGTCACTCAGCAAGCCAATACGCATCATAGTTTAATTTGCGGGGTCGAATCAGCGCATCCACCTTGTGGGACAGAATCATATTGGGGGTGGATTAAATTTTGGGGAGGGATCAGATTTTGGGGAGGGATCAAAAATCGGTTCCTAGGGCGTCTTCACAAGGCGAAAGGTTTGCGATTGACTGGCCCAGTTGACCCGCAGGAAGTAGGCTGAAGCGGGGTAAGGAAAAGAAGGAATACGAATAGCCGATTGCGTATACACTTGTTCCTCAGCCAGCAACTGACCTAATGTGTTGTATAATTGCCAATTCACCTGTTGGGGCGCATCCAAATCAAGTCCCACCACGAGTTCATTGCTGAAGGGGTTGGGATATACAGTGGCTGATGCTTTAACCCGCACAAAGGCATCCACATAGGGAGGGCCCTTTCGGGTTTGGGATGCTATGCGCATCCGGTATATTCCTGGCACATCAAAGGCTAATCTCCCAGACGCCGCACGGCCGTCGAATCGGGTAGGAATGCCCGGATTGTGATAGGACAATATGCTTCCTAACGGACGATCATCGATGGCAAAGTCGACCAGATGCTGATGTAAGCCTTGAAATGAGGCATTGACCACGCGAACAACAGGCGATTCATCTGCAGGCATCAACAGGCTGTTGAGTTCCACCGTATCCCGCTCGAGAATAAGAGAATCCGCTGCCAAAAACTCCTGATCACCGCAGCCCGTAGAAATCAGGTTCAGTGAATCCCAAAGCAGCCTGCGAAATGCAAAAAAATTGAGGGCATTGTGCATGCGGGTGGATTGCCCTGCACTGAAAACACTCATGCATGGATCGTCGGTGTAGTCCATATAATTCTCAGTCTGGCGCGGAAATCCGCATTGAACAGGCCTTGATGGGTTGGGTGGGCATCCAAAAAAGGATCCTGAACACGGCGGCGTGTCATTAACATAATCATCTCCTGAGCAATCATTTGCATCACCCCATATATGCCAAAGATTTAAGTAATGCCCTACCTCGTGGGTGAGCGTTCGTCCCAAAGCATAGGTATCATCCAACCAAAAAGTCTGCCCTGCCTGCTTATCGCGACTACCCATATATCGGGCTGAAACCACCACACCATCAACGAAGGCCCGGTCGGGATTTCCTTCCATCCATTCAGCCAAAAAACTATAGCCCAATGCCCCTGAAATGTTCTGAACCACCCAAATATTGAGGTAGCGATCGGTGGGCCAACGGCTCGCATCTTTCATCGGCCGGTCGTTTCCCATGCTGTGTGCGGCACTACCCGAATACGGAACATAGACGATTCCCTGTGAAGGTGCACCTGATGGGTCGCGTGTTGCCAGGCAAAATTCGATACGCGCATCTGATCCAACAGGGTGCTGGTTGTAGCCTCTACTCCCTATGATCCGCCTAAAATCCTCATTCAAAACCTCTATATTGGAACGCACTTGCTCTAAGGCGAGGTGACCTCCCCTTCCGTATAAGGAATCCGGAGGAAAAAGGATGTGCACCACCACCGGAATGCGATACAAAGCCGGTTGAATAACAGAATCGACCCTCACCTGCCCTGAACGGCTCACTTCCCAACGCTTCAACCGCATGCGGGTGTTTTCCCACCGATCGTAAAAACCATCCTGCTGCATGAGGTTGTTTAAAAGCACCTGATGACCACACTGGCGCTGGTGCTGGGGTGCGTGCTGGCGCTGGAGCAAATGCTGAAGCTGGCCATACGATGAGGCCGAACCCAAAAGCAGGGCACATAATCCCCAAAAAAACACCCTTAGAAAATTCAACCCTTGCATACCATGAAGTTTTACTGTGACGAATAATGATTGGCCTTCATTTCAAAACCAACTGAACAAGTTGTGTGGCACGCTGCTCCACCAAAATCTTGCGTCCCGACAACAAACCCTTTTCTGTCCGGTCGCTTTGATGCCTTAATGTCCATAGGTCGAGACCTCCTTCACATTCCGTTTCCAGCATGGGCGACAAAGCCTCCAAGAGAGGCCGAACTTTGTAGGGATCGTCATCAACGCAAAAACGAAAACTCAATGCGGTTTGTTGCATCAGGTGCACCTTTATACCCAAGCGATACAATTCCGTATAGATAAGACTTAAATGCTCCTCTGCAACGAAGCTAAAATCGCGCGTTCGAACGGTGATCAGCGCCTGAGGGCTCTTCACAATGATGTAGGGGCTTCGCTGACCCGACTCAGCACCTTCATGTATGAGGGTTCCGGGCAATTCGGGCCGTAAAAAAGACCGAACGCGTAGCTTAATACCCTTGTTCTGCAGCGGTTTAATGGTCTTTGGATGTATCACCGAAGCCCCATAATAGGTCATCTCCACGGCCTCATCATAGGGGAGTTCCGATATCAACCGAGCAAAAGGAAAGCGTCTGGGATCGGCATCCATGACCCCCGGAACATCCTTCCAGATGGTGAGTTCGCCTGCATCTAAACAATGAGCGAAAATGGCAGCGGTGTAGTCGGATCCCTCGCGTCCGAGGGTCGTGGAATCACCACTCGCAACATCGCGACCAATGAAACCCTGAACAACCCTGAATCGGTCCTCACCAGAATTCAACGTTCCGATGACAGCGCGTGTTGCTTCCCAATCGACACGGGCATCTCTGTACGTATTGTTTGTGACCACCCATTCCCGGGCATCTAACCACTGGTTATCAATGCCACTTAATTGAAGGTAGTCGCTTAGAATTCGGGAAGAGATGAGCTCTCCCAAGCCTACAACCTGGTCGTATCGACGATTATAGGACGCTATAGGCGGCGTGGGCTCGCTGAGAAAGCCAAACAATTGCGAAAAATAAGGTTCCACCCCGGCCATTAATTTCCGCTTGCTCGCCGGATTTTCTGCCAAATTGGCAATGATTTCGTGGTGAAAGTCGCGCAACATTCCGGCCTGTTCGGCCGCTTCTGGTCGCTGACCGTCAAACCAAAAGCGAACCACCTGCTCGAGTCGATTCGTGCTCTTACCCATGGCCGAAACCACCAAAACCACGTGCCCATGGGCGAAGCGCTCAACTATAGATGCTACATTTTGAACGCCGGGGGCGTCACAAACACTGGCCCCTCCAAACTTATAAATGCTGGTGGTTTTCCGATCTGCTGCGCCCATAGGGTTAGTCGAGATGCATTTCAGGTACCTCTCCTTCCACCACCAATCTACCGGCAGTTTTGGCTACAATTTCTTCCACAGAAATGCCTGGGGCACGTTCTCGCAGCACAAATCCCCGCTCGTCGATATCAAAAAAACCCAGTTCCGTCACCACCTGACGCACACAGGAACGTCCTGTCAAGGGCAAGGTACACTCGGACAATAGCTTCGACTCTCCCGCCTTGTTGGTGTGTTGCATCGCCACAATAATGTTACGGGCACTGGCCACCAAATCCATGGCTCCGCCCATGCCCTTCACCATTTTTCCAGGTATTTTCCAATTGGCAATATCGCCTCGATCGCTCACCTCCATGGCACCCAAGACCGTAAGGTCTACTTTTCCGGCTCTGATCATACCAAAACTCATGGCAGAGTCGAAGAATGAAGAGCCAGGCACAGTGGTGATGGTTTGTTTCCCCGCATTAATCAAATCCGGATCCTCGTCCCCATCCCATGGGAAAGGCCCCATACCCAATAATCCGTTTTCTGACTGCAGCACTACTTGCATACCTTCAGGTATGTAGTTGGCCACCAAGGTAGGGATGCCAATCCCCAAATTCACATAATAGCCATCGCGCAATTGACGGGCGATTCGGCGTGCAATTCCGTGTTTATCGAGCATAGGCAAATATATCGAACAAAATACGGATATTCCCAGCCCCAATGAACCACAAACATGCCCAATTCCGTTCGCTCCCGACTAAAAAATATGCGCGTCGCAGTATTTGATTTGGATGGGGTACTGACTGATGGTCGCGTTTATGTAATGGGCGACGGCCAGGAACTAAGGAGCATGCATGTCCGTGATGGTTATGCCTTGGCGCGGGCATCAGAGGCGGGGCTCCCGATTTGGGTCATCAGCGGGGCCCATCCGGCCGGTGTCCATAAAAGATTGGAGCGATTAGGCGTTCAGGAAATTTCATTGGGCATAGCCGATAAAGCCGCAGAATGGGATCGTCTTGTACAAAAATATTCGATTGATCCGAATGATATATTATTCATGGGTGATGATCTTCCCGATCTTCCCCTCATGCATAGAGCTGGGGTCGCTGCATGCCCAAACAATGCGGCAACCGAAATTTTGGCGACGGCTCATTACATTGTGCCGCATGCGGGTGGAGCTGGCTGCGTACGGCATATCTTAGAAGAGTGCCTGCGATTGAAAGGAATTTGGGACAATCATTCCCTGCAAGCAAGTCGCTAAAAATGGCATCACCCACCATTTAAAAGGCATCACCCACCAAGTGATCATCAATCCGACTCAATGAACCATAGATATCCCTTCAATCTCATATTAGCATCAGCATCGCCGCGAAGAAAAGAACTTCTCGAAAAAATGGGTTTCGATTTCAAAGTTGAAGTCGTGGATGCGGACGAAACGCCGGATGCCCAGATCGCCGTTGAGCAGCTACCGGAATGGTTGGCTCAAAAAAAAGCCGATCTCATCCCCTTTGTTGGTGAACAATCGATCGTGATTGCAGCAGATACGTTGGTCATCCAGGACCGTCGGATTTTGGGAAAGCCCCAAGACGCCATGGAAGCCCGGGACATGTTGAAGTCACTCTCTGGAACATCACACCAAGTAATTACGGGTGTATGCCTGAGACGAACCCATGAGCGAACTGTATTCTCAGAATCCACCGAAGTTCATTTTAGTGTCCTCTCGGAAGACGAGATAGACTATTATATACAACAGTACAAGCCCTTCGATAAGGCAGGAGCCTACGGCATACAAGAGTGGATCGGGCTCCGATTTGTGCATAAAATCGTAGGATCATACACCAACGTGGTTGGGCTCCCTACAGAACGTCTGTATTCCGAACTGAAAAAAATCACCCTTAGGCCGCAAGATTCAGGTAAAGACTGAAGGATCAAACCTGAAAGGCAGAAGGATCAAACCCGAAAGGCAGAAAAACTGAAACTCCTTCGGCTTCATAGACATGCTCAGAAGTGCCTTTTAAATAGACCTTAACCGGAGTATTTTGCCTGCGTTCCACCTCCAACAAGACCTGAAGGCATGAACCACATGGGAAGGCAGGGCCTAGCTCCGCTCCATCCGACCTGGCCACAACAACGGCCATGGCCAACACCCGCACCCCCGGTTCCTGCACACCCGATGCAAATATGGCCGTGCGCTCGGCACATAGGCCGCTGGGGTAGGCTGCATTTTCTTGATTACTACCCAGAATGATCTTACCGTTCTCCATCCACAGGGCAGCACCGACAAAAAAATTTGAATAAGGCGCATAGGCAGTCGCAAGCGCCTTTTGTGCGGAACAAATGAGATGCTGAACGTTCTGATCGAGCGCTTCAAAATGATGCCCCCGAACAACGCAGTTTCTTTGGATATTTGTCGGAAATTCTTGATCACTTACCATTCGATACACGAAACTGACAATCTAAACAAATTTCAACAAACCACCAAATTCATGGGAGACTCCTCCATTCTTGTATTGGGTGCGGGTCGGTCGGCCACCTACCTGATCGATTACCTACTCGAGCACGCTGCACAAAACCACTGGACCATCACCATCGCTGATTTGTCTGCAGAGGCGGCAGAACGCGCTGCCCAAGGACACCCCCACGCACGCCCGGTTGCGGCCGATTTAACGGATCAAAACATCCTTCAAGAACTACTCAAAAATCAAATGGTGGTGGTCTCACTTTTACCGGCCGACAAGCATATTATGGTAGCCCGTTTGGCACTACAACAGGGCGTTTCCCTTTTCACCGCCTCTTATGTATCTCCAGAGATGCAGGAACTCAACGATCAGGTGAAACAATCCGGTCTTCTCTTCCTCAATGAGTTGGGATGCGACCCTGGCATCGACCACATGAGCACCATGGAGCTTCTAGAAAACTTGAAATCGGAAGGCGCCCGGATTTCCGGTTTCTATTCATTCACGGGTGGCCTTATCGCTCCAGATTGCGACGATCATCCATGGCACTACAAATTTTCATGGAACCCCAGAAATGTGGTTCTCGCTGGTTCACCCGGCCCTGCGCAATACCGCTACCAGCATGCTACGCGACATCTTCCTTATGCGCGCCTGTTTCGTGAACCCATTCGGGTTGATGTACCCGGCGTGGGTTTACTCGACGCTTATCCAAACCGCGATTCCCTACCCTACACCATCCTCTACGGTTTAGATGACATCCCTACGCTCTTGAGAGCAACCTTTCGTTACCCCGATTATATGCAAGGCTGGTCGGTCATGGTACAACTCGGACTCACGATAAATCACTGCCGTCTAGCGGCAAAAACCCGAACCCGACGCGATTTGTTGATGGAATTTCTACCGCCCCAGTACGGGAATGATCCTAGACGGGCTTTGGAGCAGTTCTTAACAATCGACATGGGCTTCCCGACGGTTCAAATGAAGATCATTTTGGATCAATTTCAGTCGATCGGTTTTTTCGATTCCATTCCCCTACCCAACTCCTCAGCCACACCTGCTGAGTTGTTAGAACATATATTATTGCCGCATTGGTCGCTGGGTCCATCCGACCGCGACCGCGTGGTGATGCACCACCGTGTGGATTATGAGATCAACGGAAGCCTACGAACGCGCACCTCCACCCTCGACCTATTGGGGAAAGACGCAACCCACACCGCTATGGCTCAAACGGTTGGCCTACCCCTTGCGATCGCTGTACGCTTGTATGTACAAGGAAAAATCACCCTTCAAGGTGTTCACATTCCCATAGACCAAGAAATCTACAGACCTATTTTGAATGAATTGTCTAAATACGGGGTTCAATTTACGGAAACCGATAGCGAACCCTTGCAAGACCCTTTTATTCGATGAAATCGTTGAAATCACCTGTGCCCGCACCCCCAAAGCACCTCATGGGCTGGCTCATTTTGGGCGGGATAGCCGGAGGCGCCCTCATGATTGAACCCTTTCTAAAGCCAATCGACAGCATCACCATCGCTTTGTTGATCTCCATCATTCTGGGCAACTTCATAGCACCTTCTTATGCCGGACGATCGACCTGGAATTACTCCGAAAAGCACCTATTGGCCATGGCCACCCTGTTGTTGGGCTTCGGAATGGACCTCAGACAGGCCCTCAGCTTGCCCCCACCCTACTGGGCCTATATTTTTGCCTCTGTGGTTATTGCATTGGCATCGGCCCAGCTAATCATGCGGGGATCGACAAAAGCCATGCGTTGGACCATGGGTGCTGGTCAGGCTATTTGTGGCAACAGTGCCATTGCCGCAACAGCACCTGTGGTGGGCGCCACCTCCACCGAAATTGGGGTTTCGGTGGCCACGGTCAATCTCCTGGGCACATTGGGGATCATCTTATTTCCCATGATCAGCAGCCAGCTCAACCTGCCCGTGGATGCATCGGCCTTGCTGTTCGGTTCCGTTTTGCAATCAGTAGGGCATGTGGCAGGAGCAGGGCAAGCCCTAGGATCTGAGGTGCTTTCTTTGGCCCTATTGGTGAAAATGGTGCGGATTTTATGGCTGGGCCCTGCAGTTCTCCTGATGGGCTGGCTCATGGCACGCAAACAAACGCCATCCTCAGCAGACCATCCATCCACCCGCGTTCAACCGACAGGCGTTCTATCCGTGGTTCCATGGTATGTGTGGGGTTTTTTGATTAGCAGCCTGACCGTCTCCACAGGACTCATTCCTGACTTTTTTGTTGACCTGATGAAAGACGCGGGCAAATACCTACTTCTACTGGCCATGACCGGCATCGGATTGGGTATCAATATTCGTCAACTGCTTTCGGTTGGGCCAACGGCTGGGTTAGGGGGTGCATTTATTTTCGGCCTACAAACTGTTTTGGTGCTCCTGCTGCTGACTCTGTAGTCCGGCTTGTATATGGCACTCTTTTGCCGTACATTGAAGACGCCTGTTCGAATGGCATTTCAAAATTACCACCCGCAGAAACTTCAAACCCTTCCTAGAATCAGCTGATCCACCACCGACGGATCCAATAAGGTTGATGTGTCGCCCAATTGGGAGGTATCGCCTTCGGCGATCTTTCGGAGAATGCGTCGCATGATCTTACCCGAACGCGTTTTGGGCAAGCCAGGCACCAACTGTATTTTGTCGGGACGAGCAATTTTGCCTATAAATTCGGCGACGGTAGCCGTTATCTCAGCGCGTATCCTGTCAGGATCATTAATTTCACCTTTGCCAATTACAAAAGCATAGATGGCTTGTCCTTTCAGATCGTCTGGAATACCCACTACAGCCGACTCAGCCACCAGTGGATGCATATTGATTGCGTTTTCAACCTCTGCAGTTCCGATTCGGTGGCCAGAAACGTTCAAAACATCATCCACCCTACCGATGATTCGATATAAGCCATCGCCGTCGCGACGGGCGCCATCACCGGTAAAATAATAGCCCGGATAAGCACCAAAATAGGTTTGTCGGCACCGCTCATGATCACCCCAAGTAGTCCTAATCATGGAAGGCCAAGGATAACGTATGGCCAAATAGCCTTCACGGTCGTTTTCTTCGATGACAGCCCCTTGGGCATCGAGCAATACGGGCTGAATACCAGGTAAGGGCAAGCCCGCGAATGTGGGCTTGAGTGTCGATAATCCGGCCAAAGCGGCAATCAGAATGCCCCCTGTTTCGGTCTGCCACCATGTATCGGTAATGGGGCATCTTTCCTTTCCCACCTCACGGAAGTACCATTGCCAGGCTTCCTCGTTGATGGGCTCTCCAACACTTCCCAACACCCGCAAGCTGTGGAGCGAATAGGGTTTCACCCATCGGTCGCCAGCCGCCATAAGCGACCGAATAGCCGTGGGCGCTGTATAAAGAAGGTTCACACGGTGCCTCTCGCATACTTGCCAAAATCGATCCGGGTTGGGCCAGGTAGGTATACCCTCGAACATCAGCGTTGTAGTGCCTTGAAGCAGGGGGGCGTATAACAGGTAGGTATGACCGGTGATCCATCCAATGTCGGCCGTGCACCAAAACACCTCACCTGGTTTGGAACGGAATACGTGGGCGAAACTATAGCCGGCATAAACCATAAAGCCGCCGCAGCTGTGAACCACTCCTTTGGGCTTGCCTGTCGAGCCAGAGGTATACAAAATAAAGAGCGGGTCTTCGGCTTGCATCACCTCAGCATCTCCGCCCGAACCGGCATATCGACTGATCTCCCCGAGCGCATCGACATCACGCCCGGCCACCCGATCCACCTGGGTCCCACACACATGATACACCCATACGCATTCAACGCCACTGCAGTAGTTGAGTGCTTCGTCGACAACAGCCTTACACGGTAAAATTTTCCCCCCACGAAGGATGGCATCGGCCGTTATAACCATTCGGCAACCCGCATCGGCGATACGATCTGCAAGGCTATGAGCCGAAAATCCTCCAAAAACCACGGAATGAATGGCCCCAATACGCGCTATGGCCAATACCACTATGGCCAACTCGGGCACCATGGGCATATATACGCAAATCCGATCGCCTTTACCCATGCCCTGTCGCCTCAATGCAGCAGCGGTACGTTCCACCTCATGAAGCAACTCAGAGTAGGTAAACGAGCGCGCTTTCCCATCAGGGTCGCCCGGCTCCCAAATCAGTGCTGTTTCATTCGCCCGATCTTGAATATGCCTATCCAGGCAATTCAGGGTAATGTTGAGTTCGGCGCCCTCAAACCACCGTACGTCGTGGTTGTGGAAGTCCCAATGAACCACCTGAGACCATGGTCGAAGCCATGAAAAATGTGATGCGACCTGTGCCCAGTACTGTTCGGGCTCGTGGATACTCCACTGCATCGCCTTGTTGTAGGCTTCGATGCTGTCAAAAGATTGAATCATAGCCCTAAAATAACAAAGAAATACATACGCGGTGACCCGTTGCAGCAGCAACTAGTTCAGACGGCCGGGGTACTGCAAAAGGCCTTCACCCAAAGCCTCCATAGCTTCACTCAATCGATCATTTTCGAGTACGTAGGCTATTCGGGCCTGCTGCCGGCCACTTTCAGGATGGGCATAGAAGCCACTTCCCGGGGCCAACATGACCGTACAACCCTTGTGCGAAAACGATTCCAACATCCATCGACAAAAATCATCGGCATCGTGAACAGGAAGCGACACCATGCAATAGAACGCTCCTCCAGGATGCGGACAAACTACCCCGGGCATTGCTCGAAGAGCAGAAACCACCAAATTTCGCCTTTGTTCATAAGCCGATCGCACCTGCTCAAAATAAGATGCAGATGCCGACAAGGCCGCTTCAGCGCCCAGTTGCTCGAGCGTAGGTGGGCTCAATCGTGCCTGACCATACTTTAAAGCCACAGCCATCAATTCCGCATTCCTACTCAAGAGGGCGCCAATCCGGGCGCCACAGGCACTAAATACCTTCGAAACACTCTCCACCACCACGGCATGATCAGCCAACTCGGGCCATTCAAGGACGGAATGGTGCCTCACTCCGTCATAGGCAAACATGCGGTAAACCTCATCCGAAAATAAAAACAAGTTGTGGCGCCGCACCAACTCACTCAATTGTTGCAATTCCGAACGAGAATACATCACCCCGGTGGGGTTATTGGGATGACAAATCAAAACGGCTTTCGTGCGGGCGCTGATGAGCGGCTCCCAATCGGTTAATGGTGGAAGGGCAAAACCATCTTCTATGCGCGTCGGTACTGGAACGACCTGTACTCCGGCCATACGAGCAAAACCATTGTAGTTGGCATAGAAAGGCTCCGGTATAAGCACCTCATCGCCAGCATCCAAACAGCTGAGCATGGCAAACAACAAGGCCTCAGAGCCCCCTGTGGTGATCATGATCTGCTGGTAATTGAGATCAAGCCCTCGGGCCTGCATCGATGAAGCATACGATCTGCGATACGACTCCATGCCCGCGGAGTGTGAATATTCAAGAACAGGCGCTTCAAAAGAGCGAATTCGCTCCATGAATCCCGGTACTGTATAGATATCAGGTTGGCCGATGTTCAGATGATGAATGCGAACCCCTCTGGCGGATGCAGCCTCAGCAAATGGAACCAGCTTTCTGATGGGTGATGGGGGCATTTGAAGACCCCTATTCGATAGATTTGGCATAGGATAAAAAACCACGCTAAAAAAAACCCGCGCAACGTTACGCGGGTTCAAATGCATCAATTCGGGTTAAATCAGTTGGGCTTAGTGACTGGACTGGCGGCTCCTTTATTTTCGGGAACATTTTCATCGGCCTTCACCACATTTCCTTTAATGGTGAGTACCTGTGTGCCTGTTCCGGCGTTGCTGGTTACTGTAACTTGCTTGGTGAACATGCCCGGACGGCCAGCAGAGTTGTATACTGCTTTGATTGTTCCTTTTTCACCTGGCTTAACAGGCTCGCGCGTCCATTCTGGTGTTGTGCAACCGCAAGACGCAGAAACATTGCTGATAATTAAGGTTTCGGATCCTGTGTTGGTGAACTCGAAAGCATGCGTGGCTTTATCACCCTCGGTGATGGTGCCAAAATCATGCGCCTCCGATTTGAATTTCATGACTGCCGAACTTTTTGGCTGGGCAGCAGGAGCGGCGTTTTGTGCAAATGCACTTAAAGCGATGGTTGAAAAGAAAAGTAAAAAAGCAAGTTTTTTCATGGTTTAAAATTGGTTTTTGAGTGGGACAAAAATAAAAAAAAGAAATGAATACAAATGGTAGTCGTTTGATGGTCTTAAATAAAAAAGAAATCTATGGCTATCTTTGCAGACATGCCCCGCAATACAACATCTGTGCCAAAAGAAAGTATGAAGGCACTAAAATTTGAAGAATTTAAGAAAGAAGTACTTTCTGATTACAAAACCGCATGGATCAGTCGTCAGGCCAGTCTCATCGGTCGAAAAGAGGTACTCACCGGAAAAGCCAAATTTGGAATATTTGGAGATGGTAAGGAAATACCACAGCTGGCCATGGCCAGGGCATTTACTGCTGGCGATATACGATCGGGCTACTACCGCGATCAAACTTTTATGCTCGCCAAAGGTCTCACCAGCATCCGTCAATTTTTTGCCCAATTGTACGCCCACCCATCATTGGAATCTGAACCGGCAAGCGGTGGAAGGTTGATGAATGGTCACTTTTCTACACGCTTTCTGGATGAGCGAGGCAGCTGGCGCGCACTGTCCGAAGAGTTGCACAGCACGGGCGACATCTCTCCTACAGCTGGACAGATGGGTCGCGCCTTGGGCATAGCCTATGCCTCAAAGTTATATCGGAATAATACGGCCCTCTCCGATTCGACTCCATTTAGTAGAGCAGGTCGAGAAATTAGTTTTGCTACCATCGGCAACGCATCGACATCAGAGGGCCATTTTTGGGAAACACTCAATGCCGCTGCAGTCCTTCAAGTTCCTTTGTTCATCAGCATTTGGGATGATGAATACGGCATTTCGGTGCCAGCACGCTACCAGACTGCAAAAGAGAACCTCAGCAGCCTTTTGTCGGGTTTCCAAACCGAACCGGGTCGACCAGGCATCAAACTGTACACCTTGTGTGGTTGGGATTACCCATCACTCTGCGCTGCCTACCAGGAGGTGGTGCAAGAAATGCGCGAAAACCACATGCCCGTGGTTTTCCACATCACCGAACTCACCCAACCACAGGGACATTCGACTTCCGGATCTCATGAGCGTTATAAATCGACTGAGCGCCTTGATTGGGAACGCCAACACGACGGTTTGGTCAAAATGCGTGCATGGTTATTGGAGGCAGGCATGGCCACCGAGGCAGAAATCGCTGAGCTTGAGGAAGAGGGCCTCCAATTTACCAAGGCAGAACAACGCGCGGCATATCAGGATTTCCGGCGAGAAATTGATGCGATGACTGCATCAACGATCGACACACTAACAGAATTATCTCAGCAAACAACACAGATTGCGCAAGAAGTTGGAGCCTTCATTCAAGTCATTCGACAGAACAAAGAGCCACTCAGAAGGGACCTAGTTAGTGCCCTTAGGAACAGTGTTCTGGCAGCCCGTAATTACCCAAGCGCCGCACGTACTCAAACTCAGGCCTTGCTCAAAGCGTTTTCAAGACAGCATCAGGAACTTTTCAGCAGTCACCTCTACAGCCAGTCGGCTCACTCCACCCAAAATCATCGTCCCATTGCAGCCGTCTACAGTGAGCAGTCAACATCCGTTAATGGATATGAAGTCCTGAACATGGCATTTTCGGATATTCTAAGGCGTGAACCCGCCTTCTTCGCCATTGGGGAGGACGTGGGAAAAATTGGTGATGTGAACCAAGGTTTTGCAGGTCTTCAGGAATTGTATGGCGAAAATCGGGTAACAGACACCGGAATTCGAGAAATGAGCATCGTCGGACAGGGTTTGGGTGCCGCGATGCGCGGACTCCGGCCAATGGCTGAAATCCAATATTTGGATTATTTACTCTACGCCTTGCAAATCTTGAGTGATGATGTGGCCACCTTGCATTACCGCACCGTGGGTGGTCAAAAAGCCCCTTTGATTGTCAGAACCCGTGGCCATCGTTTAGAAGGAATTTGGCATTCCGGTTCACCCATGGGCATGATCTTACACAGCATTAGGGGCATGCTTCTGTTGGTTCCTCGTAATATGGTTCAGGCTGTGGGTTTTTATAATATGCTCCTGGCCTGTGATGAGCCTGCCGTCGTCATCGAATCGCTCAACGGATATCGACTTAAAGAACGGGTTCCGGAGAACCTTTTCGAGTTTACCCTTGCACCCGGCATACCCGAGGTACTTAGGGCAGGTGCTGATCTCACGGTCATTACCTATGGATCGTGTTGCCGGATGGCCTTAGAAGCTGCTGATCGTTTGATGGACCTTGGGATCGATGTTGAGGTGATTGACGTGCAGTCGCTTATTCCGTTCGATACAGAGCATCGGTTAGCAGAGTCGATTCGCAAGACCAATCGATTTTTGATCATCGACGAAGACGTTCCTGGTGGCGCCTCTTCATACATCTACCAGCAGGTCATGGAACTGCAGCAGGCTTATTTTTATTTGGACAGTCCGGGCCGTACCCTCACAGCGCGCGAGCATCGCCCGGCATATGGTAGTGACGGGGATTACTTCAGCAAGCCTTCGGTTGATGATATGGTCGAAGCGGTCTACAACATGATGTCGGAAACAGACCCTGGTCAGTTTCCCCCAATCATGTGAATGCGCTCAAACATGTGCATGCAACCAATTATGTGCATGCACCCAATCATATGAATGCGCCCCTGTTGAATTTACATTCGCTCCGGTGCGTCGATACCCAGTACCCATAAGCTCCTTTTCAAAACCCGCCCCACTTCTTTGGACAGATAAAGGCGGAACAACCGACTATCTTGAGTGGTTTCTGGGGTGAGCATGGGACAGTCATGATAAAAGCGGTTGTAGTGGCCGGCTAAATCAAAGGCGTACTGACAAAGGAGCGCCGGATTTTTTTGGGAATAAGCCGATTCGATTGAATCAACATAGAGAGCGAGTTGCCGCATGAGGTCAATTTCAGCCTGTTTTATTGATTGAGGCAATAGAGGCACCTCATCATCCATCGATGCAAAACCCATGGCGACCGCTTTTCTCAATACCGCAGAGGCTCGAGCATGGGCATATTGAATAAATGGTCCTGTGTGTCCCTGTAGATCGATTGACTCGTCGGGATGGAAAATCATGCGCTTTTGGGGATCCACCTTGAGGATAAAATACTTCAATGCTGCCATGCCCACCTGATCAAACAGCAACGCCTTGTCTGATTCACTCAATTCCTGAAGCTTATCGGAAAGTTCGCTCCTTCCGCGGGCTGCTGCCACCATTTCATCCATCAGGTCGTCGGCATCAACAACGGTGCCCTCCCTCGATTTCATTCGACCCGTTGGCAAATCCACCATTCCATAAGACAAGTGGGTGCATCGTGTAGCCCAATCATGTCCAAGACGTTGGAGTACAAGAAACAGAACTTTGAAATGGTAGTCTTGCTCATTGCCCACCACATAAGTCATTTCATCCGCATCCCATGTTGTTTGTCGCTCAATGGCCGTACCGATGTCTTGGGTTATGTAGACCGAAGTACCGTCGCTTCTCAGCAGAACCTTCCGGTCAAGTCCGTCGGATGTGAGGTCGGCCCAAACCGAACCATCCGGATCTCGTTCAAATACGCCCCGCGCCAATCCACTCAGCACCTGATCACGACCCAATAGATACGTCTCAGACTCGTAATAGTTCCTGTCGAAAAAAGATCCCAGGCGTTGGTGGGTTTGGTCGAAACCCGCATAAACCCAAGCATTCATGGTTTGCCAAAGCGTGCGCACATCAGGGTCACCTGCCTCCCAATCGCGCAGCATCTGCTGTGCTTCCAACAAAATGGGGGCTTGTTCCTTGGCGTGCTTGGCCTCTAAACCTGCGGCCTGTCGTTCTTCGGTTTGTTGCCGCCACTCCTGGTCGAATCGCACATAGTATTTACCCACGAGGTGATCTCCCTTTAGCCCACTGCTGATCGGAGTTTCTCCGTCGCCAAACTTTTTCCAAGCCAGCATCGATTTACAGATGTGAATGCCTCGATCGTTGATGACCTGAACACGGATCACCTGGTCGCCTGCCTCCTCCGCCAAACGGCTCACGGCCATACCCAAAAGAATATTTCTAATGTGCCCGAGATGCAGGGGCTTGTTGGTATTGGGGGATGCAAACTCTACCAGTACTTTTTTGCCGGATGCCTGGGGGCTTGGTCTACTGCCCTCGCGGTGTGCGTGCATCCAAAAATGCGCACTCAAAGAAATATTTAAAAAGCCCTGCACGATTTCGCTGTTCACCACCAATGGAAGCCCACCGAAACTCAAAGTGTTGAGGCAGGTGCGGACGTGCTCACCAAATGCAACGGGATTCATAGACAACCGCTTTGCTGGTCCAAATAAAACCAGGGTAATGTCGCCCACGAAGTCTTTTCGGGTCTGTTGAAAAACCAAGTGCTCCGGGTCTAATTGTCCGGCAAATTCATGAAGGATGAGCGGTTGCAGGTATGTTCTGAGGTAGTTTTCCTGGGGCGACATATACCGGAAGTCAGTTACTTGAATTTTGGTTTTGTATAGAATTGGCGACCTTCACCAAAATTTCAAATGCGGTTTCAGCCATGATGTTCTCTTTATCGAGGGTCGGGTTAATTTCCACCATTTCAAAACAAACGACTTTGGGATTACCCACCAGGTTTTGGAGGAGTTTCCCTGCTTCTCGCTCGTTAATGCCGTTCGGAACAGGTGTGCCCGTTCCCTGGCTCACCCGTGGATCGAGCGAATCTACATCAAACGACACATAAATGGCATCGCATCGGTCGAGAGAAGTTAATACGGCATTGGCCACCTTTTCAACACCTTGTCTTCGAATCTGCGAGACCAGAATCACTTTACTCGCATATTGTTTAATGAGGTGATCTTCTTGCGGTTCGGTATCCCGCAAGGCCACGTAAACCACATCAGAAAGATGAACAGGCGGCTGTTTACCCCCTATTTTCTTGATCTGATCCCAAGCCTTTTTGGTTCGTTCGTCGGGTTCATTCACCTTACACGCCAAATTATCGGTCCCGGTGGCAATGGCTAGAGACATGCCGTGCATATTTCCTGAGGGTGTGGTGTAGGGCGAATGTAGATCGGCATGCGCATCAATCCATACCACCCCCAACCGCTTGCCTGGCAAGGCCTGCTGAAGTCCAATTAACGTACCTGCCGCGCTGCTGTGATCGCCTGCCAATACCAAAGGAAACTTCCCTGCTTCCATAACGCCCCGAACGCTATCGGCCACCCGACAACATACTTCGGTGACCCCCTCTATATGACGAGCAAAGGGCGTACGAATGGGATCGTAGAGCTGATCATTGCAATCAGGCACCGACAAGCGATCGGTTCTGTGAAAAAAGTGCGATCCGAAGTCATGTGCAGCAATTTTAACCGCATCTACGCCCAGACTTGCGCCGCGGGTACCCGCACCCAGTTCCGACCGCACCTCAATTAATGTCCATTCGGCCATGACCGTGCGCTAATTCGCTGAATAAAACTAAATTTGCGCCCCTAAAACAGCGCGATGCAAAGTTACGCAGAATTTCTTGACCTAAGCGTGGGATTTCCCCAAGAGGGATGGAAACTCATTGATGATGAGTTGTATTTCCACGATATCAACCTAATGGAAATGGCGGAGACCTTCGGCACCCCGCTGCGCTTCACCTATTTACCTTTGATTAGTCAAAAGATAGAAAAAGCCAACCGCTTGTTTCGAGAAGCGTTTGAAAAGCACAACTACAAAGGCTCATACACTTATTGCTATTGCACAAAAAGTTCACACTTCAAGCATATTCTTGAAGAGGCCTTGGCGGCGGGCGTACAATTGGAAACCTCATCGGCTTTTGACATGCCGATTATTGAGGCCTTGGAACGCAAGGGTATGATCACCAAAAACATTATGGTGGTGTGTAATGGATTCAAAAAGGACAGCTATAAAGAGAACATCGTTGACCTGATCCACGATGGTTTCACCCGAATAATTCCTGTTCTAGACAATAAGGAAGAGTTTAATTACTACGACAATGAGGTGGAGGTGCCTTGTTCGCTCGGCATGCGCTTGTCGGCCGAGGAAAAACCAGATTATCCTTTTTACACCTCTCGACTGGGTATTCGGGCCGACGAAATGGTTGATTTTTACCAGAGCAAGATTCGTGATGATCAGCGTTTTCGCTTAGAATTGCTTCATTTTTTTGTGAGCAGTGGTTTCAACGACACCCCTCATTTTTGGAACGAGTTGGAGAAGCTGGTGAATACGTATGTGAAGCTGAAAAAAGTATGTCCTGACTTGCATATGCTCGATATCGGTGGTGGCCTGCCCTTTAAAAATACGCTCGAATTCGAATACGATTACGAATACATGATCGGGGAAATTGTTAACCGAATCAAATCGATCTGCAACGACCACGATGTTGAGGAGCCCGATCTCATCACGGAATTTGGAAGTTTTACGGTGGCCGAATCCTCGGGCATTATTTTTAAGGTATTGGGGCGCAAGCAACAAAATGACCGAGAGAAATGGCTCATGGTAGACGGCAGCATGATCACGATGCTGCCCGATGTTTGGGCCATGAACCAGAAGTTCATTGTTTTGCCTTTAAATAATTGGGATTCGGAGTATGAGCGTGTGAACATCGGCGGCATCACGTGCGACGGCTTAGACTTTTATAAAACCGAGCAAAACAACGCATCCACCTGGATGCCCAAAACCCGTAAAGCGCAGTACGTCGCTTTCTTTCATACGGGAGCCTATCAGGAAACGCTTAGTGGCACTGGAGGCATTCACCATTGCCTCATCCCAACACCTCGGCATGTTTTGATTCGAAAAACGAAAGACAACAACCTCGATTATCAGTTGTTTCAGGAAGAGCAGAGCAGCAAACAGGTATTGAAAATATTGGGTTATTAAGCTTCCTTTTTTCGTATATTTGCACCTCAAATTTTTTGTCATGGGGGTTACCAAACTCAAAAGAAAAGCAGCTAAAAACAAAACGGTCTCACGTCTGCGCAATCAGGGTCTCACGAAAACCACATTGGGTTCCTACAAAAACCACCGCAAAGAGACGGATTCTGCTATAGCTGAATAAGTTGCAGGCCCTGACCTGCTGGGTCACTCTTTGCTGCAACAGCCTCCCAGGTTTTGTCGCCCAGTAAACGTACGGAAGCAGCAAACGCTTCAAATGGTGAGCGTCCGCCCCATTCGTCGGGGCCGATCATGGAAAGTGCGCGTTGACCATTCTTTCGGATATACAAATGGTAGGTTTGCCCAACCACGGGTTCAAATCCCATATCGGATCCATAGACTTCCTCAGCCAACTTTAAGCGCTCTTCGATTTTTCTTGCTTGTTGCATCAACAAGTCGGCCTGCTTGCGCAACAAGGTCATTTGTTGTTCTGCTTGTTCCCTGGCGGTTTCCAAAGAACGACTTTTCATCTTTCCCTTGTCGATTGGCCTGATGACCGGGCTGCCAACGTGCAGTGCAATCGGGGCAAATGAGGCCTCGCCTGTATAATATTCATGGCTTTCAATGGTTGATAAAGCCGCCGACTGATTAGTCGGATGGTGGCTGGACCCATGTTCTATGGAATTATTGGGCGTTGCAATAACCTTTTTCATCATTTGATCTTCGTTTTTGGATGAATCAATTTTTCATCCCATTAAATGAACAACACAACGAGATAATGGTTCATTCGGCACTTGTCCTTTTATTCCATTTATTCTATTTGTTCGGGAACTTTTTACGCCTCTTTTCGTTTTCATAATAGCTGTTGCTTTGAAACCTTTCGTTTTCCTTCTGTTCTATTCTCTTGTCAATATTCTAATCACTTCTAGTTACTCCAACCACTTCTAGTTACTCCAACCACTTCTAAATAGTATTATGAGGCAGTTAAAAATTACCAAATCCATTACTAATCGGGAAAGTCAGTCGCTCGAGAAATACCTTCAAGAAATTGGCAAAGTAGACCTGATTACCCCCGAAGAGGAAGTGATCCTGGCCAAAAAAATCAAAGAAGGTGATCAGGCTGCCCTCGAGAAACTCACCAAAGCCAACCTGCGTTTTGTGGTTTCAGTGGCCAAGCAATATCAAAATCAAGGTTTAACCCTCAGTGACCTGATCAACGAAGGCAATCTCGGTTTGATCAAGGCTGCCCGACGTTTCGATGAAACCCGTGGATTCAAGTTTATTTCCTACGCTGTTTGGTGGATTCGTCAATCTATTTTGTCGGCCCTTGCCGAACACTCACGCATTGTGCGTTTGCCCTTAAACCGGGTAGGCTCCCTCAACAAAATAGGAAAAGCCTTTTCCCAGCTCGAACAACAGCATGAGCGTGACCCGTCGGTTTATGAACTGGCTGAGATGCTGCAGATTTCTGCCGACGAAGTAGAGAATACGATGAGCATCAGCGGACGCCATATTTCGATGGATGCGCCATTTGTTCAGGGCGAAGAAAATACCCTCCTGGATGTGTTGGTTAACGATGATGCGCCCAGGAGTGACAGTATCCTGATGCAAGAATCACTGGCCAGTGAAATTGAACGGTCGCTCAACACCCTTACTGAGCGTCAGCGTCAAGTCATTCAACTTTACTTTGGCATAGGTGCAAGTCATGCACGCTCATTAGAAGATATCGGCGCCCAATTCGAATTGACACGCGAAAGAGTGCGTCAGATCAAAGACAAAGCCCTCAAGCGCTTAAGGCACACCTCACGCAGCAAGCTGCTGAAGAATTATCTCGGTTAACGATCGTTTTTTTTTAGTTGATTACCCAACGGGGATTCCCGTGAAGGCTTATTTTTGCCGCCATGTTTGAACGTCTTACTGATAAATTTGAATCCGCTTTTCGTACCTTAAAAGGTCAAGGCCGCATTTCGGAAAATAATGTTTCCGAAACCATGAAGGAAATTCGCAGGGCTTTGCTCGATGCGGATGTTCATTTCAATATTGCCAAAGAATTCACGGAACGGGTGAAGCAAGAGGCCTTGGGTCAAAATGTAATTAAGAGCATCTCCCCTGGCCAATTACTGGTCAAAATCATGAATCAAGAGCTCACCCGGCTAATGGGTGGAGCCGCGAGTGAACTTAAAATCAGTGGTCATCCAGCCGTTATTCTGATTGCTGGTTTGCAGGGTTCTGGTAAAACCACCTTTAGTGCGAAATTGGCCGACCGACTTCGTAAACAAAACAAAAAAGTGATGTTGGTTGCTTGCGATGTTTATCGTCCGGCCGCAATCGATCAATTAAAAATACTGGGCGAAGGCATTGGTGTAGAAGTATTCAGCGACCTTCAAGAAAAGAATCCGTTGAGTATTGCCCGATCTGCTGTACGTAAAGCCGGCATAGAAGGATATGGGGTGGTTATTGTGGATACAGCGGGTAGGCTCGCGGTGGATACGGAAATGATGACCGAAATCAAGGGATTGCACAGCGACTTGCGTCCCTGTGAAACTTTATTTGTCGTGGATGCCATGACGGGTCAAGATGCGGTAAACACCGCTCGCGCCTTTCATGATGCGCTCAACTATGAAGGCGTGGTGCTCACCAAAATGGATGGTGACGCCCGTGGCGGTGCTGCGCTGAGTATTAGTTATACCGTAGGCAAACCAGTCAAGTTCTTGAGTACGGGTGAGAAAATGCAGGCATTAGATGTGTTTCACCCCGATCGAATGGCCAATCGAATTCTCGGTATGGGCGACGTGGTGAGCCTGGTTGAACGTGCCCAAGCGGAAATCGATGAGCAAGAGGCGGAGCGCCTGAGTAAAAAAATGAGTCGCAATCAGTTTGATTTATCGGATTTTCTGGGCCAAATCAAACAGATCAAAAAAATGGGGAACATTAAGGAAATGCTGGGTATGATTCCGGGAATGTCGAAGGCAGTGAAAGATTTAGACATCTCCGACAATGCATTCGTTCCTATTGAGGCCATGATCCTATCCATGACGCCCGGCGAACGCGCCAATCCGGAAAGCATCAATCCGAGTCGCAAAGAGCGAATCGCCCGGGGTTCGGGCACCAGCGTGCAACAAGTAAATCAACTGCTCAAACAGTTTCAGGAAATGAAGGAGATGATCAAAAAGATGAACCAAGGGCCGATGGGTTTTCCGGGCATGCCAGCCGGGATGAAACGAAGATAATCGAAGCATTTACTTTAAATTGCTTTAGAACTTATTTTTTCGTATCTTTGCGCCTCTAAAAAAATATAATTCGCTCATTTCTTATGTCCGTAAAAATTAGATTGCAGCGCTTCGGAAGGAAAGGTCGGCCTATTTACCACATTGTGGTAGCCGACGCCCGTGCACCACGTGATGGTCGATACATAGCGCGCTTAGGTTCGTACAACCCAAACACCAACCCCGCCACGATCGATTTATCAGTCGATGATTCCGTTCAATGGATTCGGAATGGGGCTCAACCCACCGACACTTGTCGCGCCATCCTTTCCTACAAGGGGGTCATGATGAAAAAACACCTCCAAGATGGCGTAGCCAAAGGTGCATTTTCCGCGGAGGAAGCAGAAAGCAAATTTGGCTTGTGGTTGCAGTCGAAAGAGGAACGTATTGATGCGAAGAAAAGTGGACTAAAGGCAGCAGGTGATGAACGCAGAAAAGCCAGAATGGCGGCCGAGTCCAAACTCAACCAAGAGCGTGCCGCTGCATTAATTGCCAAGAAAAGTGCTCTAGCGGCCGAGTTAGAAGCGGCTGCACGTGCCGCTGCTGCGGAAGCCGCAGGTGAAGATGCTGATGCAACAAGCGCACAGCAGGATGTTGAAACTGCAGTAATGGATGTTCACGAGCCCGCAGCTGATGTAACGGAAGATCACGAGCCCGAAGCTGTTGCAACGGAAGATCACGAGCCCGAAGCTGATGCAACGGAAGACCACGAGCCCGCAGCTGATGCAACGGAAGACCACGAGCCCGTAGCTGATGCAACGGAAGACCACGAGCCCGTAGCTTCTGAATCAACCCCAGATCAATCCGCTGAACAGGCCACTGGCGAAGCTTCTGTAGAAGCTGATCCGGCTTAATATTTCCCTTAGCCTCTTGCCGGCGGCATTTGTTTTCCGACCGGATTAGAAAAGTTTATAATTCCGTGATTCTGGATCAAAATTGGTTGGAAATAGGAATTGTAGATCGTGTCCACGGCCTTCAGGGTGCTGTTGTCGTTCGGTTTTCTAAGTCTTTTTCAATTGGATCGATCGCAAAACTGAACACCTTATTCATTCAATCTGGGGAAACTAAAGTTCCCTACTCTATTGTTCGTTCTTCTCCACCCACACAAAGTGGAATGGTGGTTTGGCTTGAGGATGTTAATCATCGCGATCAGGCCGAGCCGTTGTTGGGCGCTATTGCTTATATCCAAATGCCCAAAAAAATCGCTGCTCCATCCAAATCAACCCTTGATACTCTGTCGGATTATAAAGGTTTTCGTGTCGAATTGGTAGACGAGAACCCTATAGATGGCGCTCAACTGTTCGATGTTCAGCAATTACCCGGACAAATCATGCTGGAAATCGCAGAGCCATGGGGCCGCTGGCTGTGCCCCTATCAACCCTCGTTTATAAAGTCAGTCGACCCTTTGGAGCGCATCATCGTGCTCGATCCACCGGGGGGACTTCGAGAATTGTATCAATCGGATCATGAGAATTGATATTATCAGTGCCGTGCCGGCTTTGATCAGCAGTTTTTTGGAGCACAGTATTGTTCATCGTGCACAGACGAAGGGAATTGTGCATATTCAAACCCATGACTTACATGATTACAGCACGCGAAAGTTCCGGCAAATCGATGATGCTCCCTATGGGGGCGGATCTGGTATGGTATTGGGGATAGAACCCATCGACCGTTGCATAACCGCACTCAAGGCGGCACGAACATATGATGAAGTCATTTTCATGAGTCCGGATGGACAGTCGCTCACGCAGAATATTTGTCATCGTTTAGCCCTTGTCCATAACCTGATCATCCTGTGCGGACACTATAAAGGGGTCGATGAACGCGTACGTACAAACCTTTGCACCATGGAAATCTCCATAGGCGATTACGTGCTCAGCGGAGGTGAATTACCCGCTGCTGTTTTGGCAGATGCCATTACCCGCTTGCAGCCCGGCGTGCTGGGGGATGTTCAGTCTGCCCTCAGTGATTCGTTCCAAGACGGTCTATTGTCGGCTCCTGTTTACACCCGCCCAGCGGTCTACCGCGATTGGGAAGTTCCCGAAGTATTGCGTTCAGGACACGAAGCCCAAATCGATGCTTGGCGAAACGAACAAGCGCTCAACCGAACAAAAGCCCGTCGACCAGATTTGCTCTTTGACCAGGGTGATGTGTAAATCTTTTTTTGTATCTTTGCACCCTGTAAAAAATCGACCATGGATCTGCTGACATTCGTTGAACAAGACAATACACTCGAACGCTCACTTCCCGCTTTCCGCTCTGGGGATACTGTTGCGGTTCACTATAAAATCCGTGAAGGCAATAAAGAGCGCATACAGGTTTTCCAAGGTATTGTTTTACAGCGTCGTGGTTCAGCGGCCACAGAAACCTTTACGGTTCGCAAAATGTCGAACGGCATAGGTGTAGAGCGCATATTTCCGGTAGCCTCTCCTTTCATCGAGAAAGTCGACTTACTAACGCGTGGCGTGGTGCGCCGTGCACGTATTTTCTATTTGCGTCAGGCTAAGGGCAAAGCGGCCCGCATTAAGGCTAAGCGCTAGTTTTTCTACAGGCTAAGCGCTAGTTTTTCTACAGGCTAAGCACTAGTTTTTCTACAGGTTGAGCGCCGGTTTTTCCACGGCTTAACCGTGCGATCCGATAGATGAGTTCGGGACCAGAGTAAACAAAACCGGTGTACAACTGAATCAGGGAAGCCCCCGAATTGAAGCGGGATTCGGCGATTTCAGCACTCATGATCCCGCCGGATGCCAAAACAGGTAAACGTCCATCCAACGCCGATACAAGAGATTGGGTTAGCTGATGGGCACGCTCGGTAAGCGGAGCACCGCTCAACCCTCCTTCTCCATATTGTGCGGCGCGTTTTTGTTCGCGTGCCATGAGCGCCGATCGATTGATGGTGGTGTTGGTGGCAATGATCCCATCAATCCCAGCGGCCACAGCGACATCGGCCACTTCCCGAATCTGATCATCCTCAAGATCTGGGGCAATTTTTAAAAAAATCGGCTTATGGATTTTTTGTTGGCGTCGATAATCGACCAAAGGATCCAGAATTTTGTTGAGCCAGGCCGATTCCTGGAGCTGCCTGAGTTGGGGGGTGTTGGGCGAACTGACATTGACGGTGAAGTAATCAACATCACCATAAAAACACTGCATAACCGATAGGTAATCGACATGGGCCTCATGAAGCGGTGTGTCCTTATTTTTTCCAAGGTTACATCCCAGGATGAGACCGGCTGGCCTGTTCTTGATTCTCTTCACAATCATTTCCATCCCATCATTATTGAAACCCATTCGGTTGATGAGCGCCTGAGCGCTCGGCAAACGAAATAGACGCGGTTTTGGATTGCCTGCCTGAGGGCGAGGTGTGATGGTACCCACTTCAACATGACCAAAGCCTAAGGCATGCGCGGCCCTCAGGTAGCGGGCATTTTTATCAAATCCGGCAGCAAGTCCGACACGATTGGGAAATTGAAGACCCGCAACCACCACCGGGTCAGTGACTCTTGTACGACAACCACGAAGTAGAAAATGTATTGGACGGAAAGACGAGAATAATTGCAGGACAGCCATGGCTAAATGGTGTGCCGTTTCTGGGTTGAACAAAAACAAAAACCTTCGAAATAGTATGAACATGACGTCTAAATTGGTTTATGCAGCCGTAACATCTAAATTGGTTTATGCACGCGTAACATCTCGCGTTTGCCCGGTGGTCCGGGTAATTTTTCAACCGCACATCCCAAGGCTATGAATCTACGGCGCACCTCCCCTTTTACACAATAGGTGACCAAACTTCCACCGGGTCGCATCCAAGAGACTACCCGGGCTAGAAACGATTCATCCCACAACTCGGGTTGCGCCTCTGGGGAGAATGCATCAAAAAAGATGAGATGCGCTTGATTCTTCGGTCCCTCCCACTGACGAGCATCTACCCGAAAAATCTGAATCTGCTGCTCTCCTAAATAGTGCGGCTCCTCGCTGGATAATTCAGGATACATGACCATCAAATCTTGCCAGCACGCAGGCCTAAGCTCTGCAGGATGTGAATTCCAGTATTCGAGCAATAAGTGCTGATCGGGTGGTTCCAATTCCAATCCGGTATAGTTAATTTTTAACCCGTGCTTCTGCGCGTGGTCGAACGCTACCCCAGCATTCATGAGTGTTCCTGACCCCACTTCAATCAGTTGCAGGATCTCGGATTCGACCCGATCATGACGCATTTTTTCGACCACGTACTGCAGACCTGCCTCCAAAAACACATGACGCGCTTCGGTCAGAGCTCCATGCGTGCTGTGGTAGGTAGCTTCGAAACGCGTTGATTGGAGGGTGTATGAACCATCGCGCGTTGGTATTATTTCCATCATGGGCGCTGCAAAGTTATTATGTTTGTGTCATGAGTTTCACCCCATTGGCTGATCGTATGCGACCCCGCGAAATTGGTCAATTTGTAGGGCAATCGGCGCTTTTAGGGACTGGAGGTGTGCTGAGTCGATTGATCGGATTAAAGTCGATCCACTCCATGATTTTATTGGGGCCACCAGGAACGGGCAAAACCACACTCGCCGGACTTTTAGCCAAAGCCACTGATCGTCCTCTGGAAATTCTGTCGGCAGTAGATGCAGGGGTGCGCGATATTCGACAGCTTGTGCAACGGGGAAGGGGGCTTTTCCCTCCTGTTCTTTTTGTGGATGAAATCCACCGTTTCAATAAGGCACAACAGGATGCACTGCTGCCCGCCGTTGAGCATGGAACTTTGACGCTTATTGGCGCGACTACAGAGAACCCGTCTTTTGAAGTAAATCAAGCCTTACTGAGTCGCTGCCAGGTTTATGTGCTTGAATCGCTGTCATCGGATGATTTAATGCAGGTGCTCGAACGCGCGCTGCGCGAGGATGCCTGGCTCCGTGAACGTAAAGTCAGTCTTATCGAATCGCAGTCTTTGATTCGATTATCGGGTGGCGATGCCCGTAGATTACTCAATTTATTGGAGGTCGTGGTGCAGACCAATTGCTCCCCTGGGCCCGGAGCTTCGTTGGCGGTCAGCGATCAAATGGTAGAAACGGCTGCCAAACATATGAGTATCCGATATGACCGCAAGGGCGATCTACACTACGACCTCATTTCGGCACTGATTAAATCTGTTCGTGGGGGCGACCCCAACGCGGCTGTTTATTACCTGGCCCGGATGATTTCTGGCGGGGAAGATCTGATGTTTATTGCCCGTCGCTTGATTATTTTGGCCTCGGAAGATATCGGCCATGCCCAACCCCTGGCTCTTATGATGGCGGTATCGGCTTCTGATGCGGTGCACAAAGTGGGGTATCCCGAATCGAGGATCATTCTTGCGCAATTGGTGACCTACCTCGCTTGTTGTCCGAAAAGCAATTCTTCGTATATGGCCATCGAAGAGGCGCTGCGCTGTGTAGGAGAAACGGGCGATTTAGAGGTCCCTCTCTCCTTGCGCAATGCCCCTACCCGATTAATGAAGGACCTGGGCTATGGCCAGAATTATGTTTACAGTCACCACGGCAAGGGAAGTTTTGCCACTCAGGAGTTTTTGCCTCATTCCATCTCAGGCAAACGCTTTTTTCAGCCCGGCAACAACGCTCGAGAAAACGAAATGCTGGATCGTTTGAGATCGTGGTGGGATCAGCATTACGGTTATGGCCAATGAATTCTTCCGCACAATCATTTCTACACTCAATTGCAGATATTTGTATCAAATCTATGATCACTTATGAACCCATTATCTGATTTATTGCGTCAGCCAGGTGCTACGCTGCTCGATGTTCGTTCGATGAGTGAATTTCAAGATGGCCACGCACCCGGCGCTATGCACATCCCTGTAGAAGAGCTTTCCTATCGGACCGATGAGCTACGGGCATGCAGTACCCCTATTATTGTATACTGCAAAAGTGGTGGGCGTAGCCGTATGGCGCAGCATATTTTGGAACAGGATGGTTTTTCTGAGGTGCACAATGGTGGTGGCTTGGGTGATGTGCTCGCTGCATTGGGCTAATCAAAACCCGGTCATTTTCTCTGTTCTTTCATCTCCATTCTTTCATTAATCATAGCCTTCGATTGGCCAACAAAGGTGGCGGTTCTCCGTTGAAAGGATTTTCACGCCCGATGGTGCGCGCCATAAGTCCAGAAGCCCGAACCACGGCACGGTCCCCGAAGCGCTCCCTCATGCGGTCCATGGCTTCATAGAGTTGATGTGCCTGCGGCACTTGTTCGAATAACCGCAGTTGCACACCACCCGAAACCAAATCACTGAAACGCACACCCACCAAGCGAATCAACATCCGGCGGTTGTAGAGGCGTTGAAATAGTTCGCCCACCAACGGAATCAACACATGATCGGCGCTGCTGTAGGCAATCTGCTTTTGCATGCTCACCGTCTGAAAGTCGGAGTACCGAATTTTGACCGCCACACAAGCGCATAATCGTCCGCCCCTACGGAGCTGAAAGGCCAAATTTTCCGTCATAGCCGTGAGGATTCCCTTTATTTTTTGCAGATCGGTGGTGTCGCGTTCAAAGGTGCGCTCAGTAGAGATCGATTTGCGCTCGCTAAACGGCACAACCGGGGCATGATCTTCACCATTGGCCTTTTTCCACAGCTGCAATCCTGATTGCCCGAACACCCGCTGAAGCAAGTCGGGTGGCATATGTTGCAGGGTGTGTATGTGTTGTATGCCTAAACCACGCAGGGAATGATGCATTTTTTCGCCTACCATCGGGATTTTTCGGACCGAAAGAGGCGCCAAAAAGGTCTTTTCCGTTCCGCGCACCACGGCTCGGGCATTGTTTGGCTTTGCTTCGCCTGTTGCTATTTTTGATACGGTTTTGTTGATCGATAGGCCACAGGAAATCGGCAATCCTGTTTCACGCATAACCCTCTTCCTCAAGTCTTGGGCCATGCGTGTGCAACCAAAAAAACGATCCATACCACTTAAATCGGCATAGAACTCATCAATCGAAGATTTTTCCAGTATGGGTACAGCGGCCGATACAATATCCGTTACTGCTTTGCTGTATTCCGTGTATTGCGCCGTATTGCCGCGGATCACGATGGCTTCTGGACAAAAATGACGGGCCATTTTCATCGGCATGCCAGAATGTATGCCAAAACGACGGGCTTCATAGCTGCACGAGGCCACTACTCCGCGGTCGCTCATACCACCCACCAACACCGGCTTATTGTTGAGACGGCTGTCGATCAAACGCTCAACGGAAACAAAAAATGTGTCGAGGTCGAGATGAAGAACTGTTCTTGCGCCCCAAACACTGTCTGAGGATTCATGAGATTCTGGCTGTGGTTGCATAACGTTCATCGGTTTGGGATTCTGCTGGCAAGGCGACGGGATGGGATTCTGCTGGCAAGGCGACGGGATGGGATTCTGCTGAAAAGGCGACGGGATGGGATTCTGCTGAAAAGGCGACGGGATGGGATTCTGCTGAAAAGGCGACGGGATGGGGTTCTGCTGAAAAGGCGACGGGATGGGGTTCTGCTGAAAAGGCGACGGGATGGGACTCAGGCAAACCGGCGTGGTGGGGTGCGTCGGCAAAACGGGGATCAGGGATTCTTGGCCACAATTCCATCCGCTGCACCTCGAGGCTGTAGAACCCCAATTCTTCGGTTACCCGCCCCAACAGATGATATACACCAGGGCCCCGAAAAGGATATCGCGCAACCACTGGAGGAAAGTGAACCGTGTCGATGTAGTCGCCGCGCTGGTCGATAAACGTACCAAACTGCATGCGATCGCCCTTCACTGTCCGGGTATCTTTGATGCTCACCAAATAGGCATTGACCACCACCACGCGTCCGCAATGCGCCTTCAGGTCGGTCGAAAAAATTCCAGCCGGCGGGGTGCCTAAAAGAAGACTAAACGGACTACTCAGCGGAAAACCGAGCAGCTCATACTCTTCAAAAGCAGATTCATGGTCTGCCTCTTCCAATTGAGGCAAATCGGGCGTAGGCAATAAATCTTGGCAAAACAGCGTACCGGAAGAAGAGGGTGTGGATCCCCTTTCTGAGGTATGCAAATGGGCTTCCCACATCAGTGCTTTTTTAGATTGTCGGGTAAACCGAAAGGCCCCTATGCGCACCAAAAGAACGAGCTGCTCGCGCGGTGGTGAAAGTCGTCGACAAAAATCAGGGAGATCTTCAAAAGGACCTCCTCGCTTCCGTTCGATTAACAGCCGCGCTACAAAATCTTCATGAATACCCCGGATCATCAGCAATCCAAGGCGGATTTCACGGCCACACAACCCAATTTCACCCGCACTAAGTTGTACGCAGGGTGCAGAAACCTGTGCTCCCAGACGCATCGCTTCGTGCAGATAATGCTCCGTGCTGTAGAATCCACCTCCATTGCGCAGGGTGGCCACCATATATTCCAGCGGATAATGTGCCTTCAGATAAAGGCTCTGGTAGCTCTCCACCACATAGGATGCAGCATGACCCTTAGCAAAGGCGTAGCCTGCAAAACTTTCGATTTGTCGCCACACCTCACGGCCCAATTCGGGAGCGTGCCCCCGCACACGGCATCCCTCAAAAAAGCGTGACTTAACCTGCTCGAGCTCATCGCGACTCCGGAACTTGCCACTCATCCCCCTGCGGAGCACATCTGCTTCAGCCAAGGTTAATCCCGCGAAGCAATGAGCCACCCGAATCACATCTTCCTGATAGACCATCACACCATGGGTTTCGGGCATGATTTCGAGTAAAACAGCGGGTGCTTCGCGGCGGCGCTCGGGAAATCGGCAGCGGAGAATATAGGTTTGCATCATCCCGGAACGGGCAACCCCCGGGCGGATCACCGAACTAGCAGCCACCAAGCCCAAATAATCCTGTACTTGAAGTTTACACATCAGCATACGCATAGCCGGCGACTCCACATAAAAACACCCTATAGTGCGGGCCTCACGAACGAGACGCTGGGTAGCTCTGTCGTTTTTGAATAGCTCGGTCTTGTAGAGGTCGATCGGGGCTTCACCAGGACGATTTTGGGCAATCAAGGTGAGTGCGTCGGTGATTTTGGCCAATCCACGCTGGCTTAGTATATCGAATTTATGCAAACCCGCATCTTCTGCAATATTCATGTCGAATTGGGTAGTGGGAAATCCCTTGGGGGGCATAAAGGTGGCGCTAAAATGTTGTATCGGATCTTGGGTAATCAGAATTCCGCCTGCATGTATGCCCAAGTAATTAGGGAGCCCGTTGAGCCGCGATGCATATTGCAGTATGAGGCGTATGGTACGGTCGTCGCCACCGCCTGCCGACCGTCCACGCGCCAATGCCTCAGTTTCATGGGAAGGCAAACCCAGTACTTTGGCCAGTTCACGAACCAAGGCCCGATACTGAAACGTGACGTATGTGCCCAAAAGAGCAACATTGGGGAAACGATTAAAAATGTAAGCGATGACCCTGTCGCGTTCCTTCCAGGAAAAATCAATATCGAAATCGGGCGGATTGCGGCGGTAGAGGTTGATGAACCGCTCGAAATAAAGGTCCAATTCGATGGGGTCGACTTGGGTAATTTGAAGCAAATAAGCCACCAGGCTGTTGGCACCACTGCCCCGACCTACATAAAAGAAGCCGCAACTGCGGGCATATTTCAATATTTTCCAATTGATGAGAAAATAAGATACATAGCGCTTTTGCCTGATGATTTCCAACTCCTTTTCCAGCCTAGCGACCACCTGTTCGGATGCTCTGGGGTAGAAGCGCGGCAGGTTGAGACTGCACAACCGACGCAAGAGCCGAAAGTCGAGTTCCTCCTGGCAAGTATAGGTCTGCTGGTTTTTGTGGGGGTATTGTTGCCCGAATTCAAAATGAATGCGACAGCGATCGGTTAGGCATCGTGTTTGGTAGATGAGGTCGGGAAACGCATGGTAGGCCTCCGTAAATTGGTCTAGTGGCATCCAGCTATGGGTATCGGGAGCAGGGTCATCGGGGGGTAACTTACTGAGCAGGCAGTTTTGGTCGATCGACCGCAGCAGACGGTGTGCATTCCAATCGGCACGATCACGAAAAGTCATGGGTTGAATGGCAAGAGCCTTACCCGGTGGAACACGACAAGAAATCAGACGCCAGCGCGACAAGTCACGGATTTCTACACCCAAAAATTCATGCTCTGCGAGCTGATGCCCATTCCAAACGGATAGGGAATAGACCACCACTGCATTTTGGAATCGGGGTGCGCGATACCCGGGCTGAATCTTGCCTTGGAGTATGTTGCTCAGGTACACACAGACTTCAACATAACCGGCGTTATTGCAGGCCAAAATCAGATAATGTGGTCGGTTGCGAACGCGTATGTCGACCCCAGCCAGAGGCCTTACGCCGTAGGAAGGCGCCAAGCGCACAAAGTCGAGTATGGCCGCCGTACTGTTGATGTCGGTGAGGGCTACGCAGTCGACTCCCGCCTCCCTGGCCTGCTCGAGAATTTGAACGGGCGACAAAACCCCATACCGCAGACTGAATCCGCTGTGAACCTGCACATACATCACGAAGAACGTTTAAGCCCAACCCCGACCCGTATTTTGCTGCGGAACATACTGATCCAGCAGCTGACGCAAGCGACCCAGAAGCTCCCCTGCCTCGTCGGTAGAGCTGCGATGTGGATCTGGCAAATCAAAACTCAGATAAGCCTTAACCCGCCATACCTCGAGAAGCTGATCGGCCGTCATCCGATAGGGCTGATAAGCTGGATTATCTGATATCAACTCCAAAAAACCTTCATTGAGATGGTTTTTGATGCGCTTAAATACTACTCCTTCACCAGTAGACACCACAACACAGCATTGATAGTCGCGCAACTGCTGCCAATCGCGTACAAATTCCGCAATGAGGTACGACCCATCGGGGAGGGGACGCATGCTATCACCCTTAATCTGAAACATACGGTAGGACCGGTTCGGATTCAGCTCCGAAACTGGAAGCATAAATTGAGGAAGACGGGCTACGAAATCGGGATCCCGGTGGCCCTCGAGGTAGCCAGCCGCTGCCTGAACAGGCACCAAGGTAATCTGTTCGCGTTGATCGACCCCATCTACTGCCACAGACAACACCCGTAGCCGTTCGCCCGCTGGATCAGTATGACGAACCCCACCAGGCAGACGAACAGCCGCCTCCTTCACCAACTCATCGACCGAACAGCCGAAGCAATCGGCCAGTTGACCCATCACCTCCAATGGAGGGGCGGCCCTACCCTGTTCGTACGCCCCCACAGTAGCCCGCGCTATACCCAATCGAACAGCCAATTGCTGCTGTGTGAAGCCGAGCTTCCTACGAAAGCGCACCATATTTCGACCGAAAATCAGTTTAATATCCATCGTGAAAAAAAGTTAAATAAGCAGACAAAATTAAAGATGCCAATATAGATAGAATAACAATATAAATAGCATCAAGGAAAAAATAATCTTAATACCTATATTTGTGTATGAGTTACAAACGACTAAACAGCGATCTCATCGACCTCATCGAGCTGCGCAATGAGCTGCACGCAATGGCCTTCAACGATCCCCAATACGACGATTTAGAAGACGACCTCCATGACTATGAGGACACCTTCAACCGACGGTATCAGGGAATCATCGCGCCTATACTCATTCGAATACATAAAAAACTAGCGCCCGAAATACCCCACCTCATTCCAACGGCCTATGTTGCGAACCACTATGAATACTTAGCAGAAACCGATACCTATGAAACCGATGGCACATCGGGCGTAGTTCTCGAAAACGGAGCAGGAAACAACTTCCGTCTTACCTTTGTACCCAATCCCACTCGTCTGCTGCTCACCAGCAGCAAAGACATGCAGGTAGTGTGGAGCGAAAACCAACCCGATGATGAAACCAAATAAATCCCTGCTCTTGTTTTTGGCCATTGGCCTGCTCCACAGCTGTGATCCACGCCCAGTTCCTGTTCCCCAACCCGACCCGACCTCAATCGATCTCATCATCGACCACCGATTTGGTGCTCAACGACTGCAATTAGGCGATGTTCAATACAATACCCTCAATAACGCAATAGGAGTCGACGTGCTCGATTACTACCTCGGAAAGCCATCGTTCCAAAAACCCGATGGGTCTTGGGTCAGTAGCTCCTCCTATTTTTTGGTGAAGGCCCAATCCAATCAACCAGACACCCTCAGAATCACCGATATCCCTGTAGGCGCTTATACCCGCCTATGCTTTACATTGGGGGTAGACTCGGCCGATAACCATGCAGATCCGGCATTATGGCCCAATGAACATGGACTTAGCCTAATGAATGGGGGGCTCATGCACTGGGGATGGAATGCAGGGTATATATTCTTTAAGCTTGAAGGACGCTACCGCAATACGGCTTCCCAAAACCGCGGCTACAGCTACCACATCGGCCGCGACGATCTCCTCAGTACGATCAGCTCGCCGACACTCGACATACAGCACCAGGATGGAAAATCTACCGCCATAAGGGTCAATATGTACATCGATCGTTTGTTCAACGAGCCGCACGCACACCTCATTTCCGACTCCTCATTTTTCACCCACAGTACACTCGGCGACGCGATAGCACCGATTTTACATGAAAATATGCAGGGAATATTTGAATTCACTCAGTAGGTAAACGGGTTCACTTATATGTGATCAACCCATTACCTAAAAGTCGGACATAGCCAATAAAAAGAATTTTCCTACACCCACCCTATGTCTATCCACAGCCTCGCTTTTATCCAAGTCATCGACAACCCTAAATCCGTAAAGTTGTGGATGAGAATCATCGTTTATTTCTTGATGGCAACAGGGGCCTGGTCTTGCCAACCCAATAGCCCCCCAGTCCCCAAAGAATACCCAGAACCCACCCCTTTCAACTGGGTAAATAAACCCTTTTTTCCTCCACCAGTCCTTCCAACCAGCAACCCCCTAACCTTGCAGGGGGTGGAACTCGGCCGACACCTGTTCTACGAAAAAAAACTCAGTGGCGACAACACCCAAGCTTGCGGGAGCTGTCACCGACTGAATTTTGCATTCAGCGACTCGCTTCTACGCTACAGTAAGGGGATCGATGGAATTGAAGGATCGCGCAACAGCATGGCTTTGTTTAACCTCACTTGGCACACCCGATTTTTCTGGGACGGAAGAACGCCAAGTCTTCGTGAACAAGTTCTATTGCCCATACAAGACCCCATCGAAATGCACCAAACCCTGCCCGATGCGGTAAGAAAAATAGCAGAAACCCCCAAATATAAAGCCCTATTTGGAGCCGCTTTTCGAAGCGAGGAGG
>SXGR01210104.1_pt1 | contig 40527 bp, 42 predicted proteins | sample 3174711 | NCBI WGS metagenome assembly SXGR01 (sample SAMN11356860, study PRJNA531348) | freshwater metagenome | isolation source: freshwater sample F1-60 | place: China: Fuxian Lake, Yuxi | collected 2017-12-25
CGACCCGACCGACCTCTATCGAGCACGCAACCCCGAGACGGCCGGGCCGCAAAACTTGTTGCGCGTGCAACGCGAGGTTTCGAGTTTGATCGCCGCATGTGCCTTGGATGCGGTCTCATTCACCTTGTTGCAGGAGCAACTCGAATCAGTCCTTGACACCTTGTCTGATCGCGAGGCCGGGGTGGTCAGAATGCGCTTTGGATTAACCGATGGGCAGCCTAAGACCCTTGATGAGATCGGCAAGGTTTACGGGGTCACCCGCGAGCGCATTAGGCAGATAGAGAGCAAGACCATGTCGAAACTGCGCCACCCATCAAGGTCACAGGTGTTGCGCGACTATCTTGACTGACGCCTTTGATGTAAAAAGCGAATCGTGGAATTAGCGGTTGTCGCTTGCGGGCACGTCCGTGAGCCGATGGGTCTCATCAACGATTGCCGCGGCTTGCGGACGAAGAACAATTTCATGTCGCGACCAGTGATGCCCACAAAAAAGCAGGTCTGCGCCACCCGGCAACACCACGCGCACATAAGCCTGTGCATTGCAGCGGTCACACCTGTCTGTTGCACTAAGTGCAGGGGCCGTCATCGTCGTGGTCATGTACCAGGCACCTCCTCGGCTGTTTTTCGTCCTTGTTGCAATAGGTAACAGTGTCTCATCCCGATTGTATTCCCGACACGCCGCAGGCACCGGGTTCACGTAGAGCGAACGCTAGATGTTCATCTGTGGACGACACGTTCAAGCCACGAGCGATTTCCCCCGACTTCGCCGTAATCTAGACCAAATGACCGCCAGAACCCCCCGAAAATCCACCCGAGCCACCGCCGGCATGGCAGTGGACGGCGCGGGCGGGGCCTACACCGCCAAGCACCTGGCCGTGCTTGAGGGCCTTGAGGCGGTGCGTAAGCGCCCGGGTCTGTATATCGGGTCCAATGATGGCCGGGGGTTGATGCACTGCCTCTGGGAGATTGTGGATAACGGGGTTGACGAGGCGCTGGCGGGCTTCTGCAAGAAAATCGTCGTGACACTGCATCCTGACGGTTCTGCCGAGGTGAGTGACGACGGCCGGGGAATACCAGTTGATGTGGAGCCGAAAACGAAATTGACCGGCGTTGAGGTGGTCATGACCAAGTTGCACGCTGGCGGCAAGTTCGGCGGTGGTTCTTACACGGCTTCCGGCGGGCTGCATGGGGTTGGCGCATCGGTGGTCAATGCTTTGTCCGCGAGACTAGATGTTGAGGTTGACCGTGGAGCGAAGATTCACACGATGTCCTTTCGGCGCGGCGTTCCCGGTGAATTTGACGGCGAAGGTCCGGGCGGGGAGTTCCAACGCAGGAGCGGGTTAGGAGTTGCGGGCACCTGCCCGCGGACGCGCACTGGTACGCGAGTGCGCTGGTGGGCCGACCCACAGGTCTTTACCAAGGACGCAGCCTACGATCGAAGCGCCCTACGCGAACGTGCCGTGCAGAGTACCTTTTTGGTTCCCGGGCTGACTATCACGGTAATAGACGCCCGCGATTCGACAGATCTATACGAAGAGACATTTCAGCATAAAGGCGGTATCGCCGAGTATGTCGAAGCGCTGTCGGTTGGCGAGCCGGTTTGCTCGGTGATTCGCTTGCACGGCAGTGGTCACTTTCGCGAGACGGTTCCGGTGCTCGACGACAAAGGGCACATGACACCGCAAGATGTCGAGCGTGAGTTGGGTGTCGATATCGCCTTGCGGTGGGACGCAGGCTACGAGTCGGATATCCGCTCATTTGTCAATGTCATCGCAACCCCAAAGGGCGGTACCCACCTGTCGGGCTTTGAGCGGGCCATGGTCAAGACCATAAACGACCAAGTACGAGCGGCCAAGATCCTAAAAGGTGCAGAAGACACCATCACCAAAGATGATGTTTTTGAAGGCCTGACGGCAGTTGTGACGGTACGCCTAGCCGAACCGCAGTTTGAGGGCCAGACCAAGGAGATCTTGGGCACCCCAGCCGCGTCCCGCATCGTCGGAAGCGTTGTTTCAAAGGAACTCGGGGCTTGGTTCACCAACCCGCCCCGGGGGGAGAAAGCCCCTGCGAAATCAGTTCTTGATAAGGCGGTCAATGCCATGCGCACTCGGGTGGCAGCTCGGACTCACCGTGATACCCAGCGCCGCAAGACGGCCCTGGAATCATCGGCTCTTCCAGCCAAGCTGGTTGACTGCCGCACCGATGACGTTGCCCGCAGCGAATTGTTCATCGTGGAAGGTGACAGCGCCCTTGGAACCGCGAAGGTAGCACGCAACGCCGATCACCAGGCGCTGCTGCCAATTCGCGGGAAGATCCTAAACGTGCAGAAGTCATCCCTGGCCGACATGCTGAAGAACAACGAGTGCGCTTCGATCATTCAGGTGATTGGGGCGGGTTCTGGGCGGTCATTCGACCTCGGGCAGGCGCGTTATGGGAAAGTGATCCTGATGTCGGATGCCGATGTTGACGGCGCCCATATTCGGTGCCTGCTCCTTACGCTGATTAATCGGTACCTGCACCCATTGCTTGCCGATGGGCGCGTATATGCAGCCGTGCCACCCCTGCACCGCATTGAGATCCTAAATGCCGGGAGTAAGGCCAATGAGGTGATTTACACCTACTCTGATGCGGAAATGAAGCAGGCCTTGGCGGATGCAAACAAGCGTGGCAAGAAAGTCAAAGACCCAATCCAGCGGTACAAGGGCCTCGGTGAGATGGATGCTGGTCAATTGCGGGAGACCACGATGGACCCTGCGCACCGAACACTTAGGCGGATGACGATGCAAGATGTCGAGGGTGCGAGCGCGATATTCGATCTGCTGATGGGTGGTGAGGTGGCTCCGCGCAAGGAGTTCATTGTCGCCGGCGCTGCTGGCCTTGATCGGGGTCGGATAGATGCCTAGTCTCGGTCCTTTCTGCTACTGGAGGTAATGAAGTGGATAAGCCGATACGCGTCGCGATAGTTGGGTCCGGGCCATCTGGGATGTATGCCGCCGATGCGCTGATAAGCCAGACCGTGATCCCGGTATCGGTTGATGTAATCGACAAACTGCCGGTGCCATTTGGCCTCGTTCGCTACGGCGTGGCGCCCGATCACTTAAGTATCAGATCGGTCCGCGACACCCTTGACAAAGTATTTGATAAGCCCGGGGTGCGCTTTGTTGGCAATGTCGAAGTCGGTAAAGATATTCCAGTCGCAAACCTGCGTGATTTTTTTGATGCCACCGTTTTCACCTATGGTGCATCCCGCGATCGCCGCCTAGGAATCCCCGGTGAAGACCTGGACGGAAGCGTCGCTGCCACGGATTTGGTGGCCTGGTATTGCGGGCATCCCGAGGCCGATCGGGCAACATTCGAACGCCTGATTCCGTCGGCAACATCTGCGGTCGTGGTTGGTGTCGGCAATGTGGCAGTAGACGTGACTCGGGTGTTGGCTAAGACGGTCGGCGAACTCATCCACACTGATATGCCTGAGTACGTCTTCGAAACCCTTCGTCGGTCACCGATCACAGATATCCATGTGCTGGGCAGGCGAGGGCCCGCGCAGGCCACCTATACGACGAAGGAGCTGCGCGAGCTTGGGGAACTGCTGGACTCTGACATCGTTGTCGATCCTGCGGATTTGGTATTTGATGAGGCTAGTGACCAACTGATTGCAACCGACAAGGCGATTGCGCGCAATGTTGATGTCGTCAAGGAGTGGGCAACTCGATCTGAAAGTGGCAAGTCGCGGCGGATTCACCTGCATTTCATGGCGCGACCCGTTGAGCTCTTAGGGGATGGGCGGGTACATGAAGTCGTGGTCGAGCGCACCGAACTCGATGGGACAGGTGCGGCAAGGGGCACGGGTGAGACTTTCGTTATTCCAGCGGACCTGGTCGTCCGGAGCGTTGGGTACCGCGGCCAGCCCTTGGCCGGAGTCCCATTTGACGAAACCCGCAGTGTCATTCCCAATCTTGACGGCAGAGTTCAAGATGGCACCCAAGTGGTGGTCGGGCAATACGTGGCGGGTTGGATCAAGCGAGGGCCGACCGGGATCATCGGTACCAACAAGAAGGATGCCACCGCATCGGTAGCCTCACTGCTGGCCGATGTCGGCGAATTGCCGACCGCTCCGCTTGCCACAACTGGGGATTTTGACAAATGGTTGGCCGCGGCGGGTGTGTGCGCCGTCGGTAATGAGGGCTGGCGGGCTATCGATGCGGCGGAACGGGCGCTCGGCGCCACCAACGGACGCGACCGAACCACCATCGCCACAAATCAGGATTTACTTCGGGCGGCCCATCTAGTAAGTGATTAAGGCTTTAAGCGCCGCGCCAACCAGCGACTTCGGCAACCCCGGTACTTCGCCAAATGCTTGCGGTGGTTAGCTCCCGGCCACATGACTCGGGCCGGGGTTGGGCAAGTTCCTCCTGGCGCAGGTTTACCCGCCACCCGCGCCCGTCGGTATGTCGAACTTCGGCGACCAGCGACGAACCCAGACCGGGGAGTTCGGCCAGGGGTGGCATTGGTAGTGCGCGGTCATCGATTACCCGCAGCACATCCAGCACATCACGGTCATAAATTGCTGCGCTCCTGCGAACGGTGATCTCGGCCACTTGCAAAGGTGGGGCAAAGCAGGTCCGGCCTCGATAATTATCAAGGGTCAGAGCCTGCTCCCGCGCCTTGGAAAATACCGCGTGCGCGGTGCGAGCCGTTAGCCGGCCAAAGACGGCCCCCGCGGGCAGGCTCAACACGGTTGGGGCAAAGCGGTGCCCACCGATATGGCTGCACTCCCATATTGAATCACGCTCGGCTGCGCTGACGCTTTGGTGAAGGGCGGTTATCAGGGCCCGGCCATGCAGTGCACAGCAGGCGTCTCGGCCGCTGTGGGTGCAAACCAAGAACATAGGTTCTTCGGTTGCCAACCCAAGCGGCGGTAGTGACCCGGCGGCAAGTTCGGCGAAATCCCAGTCCAGGATCAACTGCAGATTAGACACCGTGCCGCGGCGCATACGAGTAGCGCCGGGGCAGGTGTACGCGACCCAGACCAGCCGGTCGGCATCATTGGAGTCGCGAACCGGGTGCCCAGGGTGACGAACGAGCAAGATATTAACCCCGGTGCCCGCCGCCTTCGACTTGAGAGATTGCCCGAGGTCACCTTCGAGTCGTGACTCCAAGAGCGCATCCTTGCCCCACGGGCCACGCTGCTCTATCAAGATCCAACAAGTTGCTACCGGCGCTGTACCCGCGAGGGGCTCGCCGGCCTCAAGTGCCGCCGTTGAACAATCGATGTTCAAAGCCTGCCGCCAAGACCCATTACGGGTGTGGTACCCGGTGTACCGGTGCCGTCGCGCTTGCCGATTGCCTTGGGTAAATCGGCCGGCACCCCGGAGGCGGTGGCAGCGCGCGCCGGGCCGTTGCCAACCCATGCGAGTAGCAAACCGTCCTCACCCGCGCGGAGCCTGTGGCAGCGCACACCACCGGTGCCACGGCCTTTTGCTGGATACTCGGCCAACGGCGTCACTTTGATGCTGCCGGCATCGGTGCCGGGTAATGCATCCGCGGAGCCGGCAATGGTTACCAGAACAGATTCGGGGGATGTGGCGACCGCAAAAAAAGCTATGACACGCGCGCCGGCTGCCAGCCGGATACCCGCGATTCCACTGCCGGCGCGACCTTGCGGGCGGACCGCCGTAGCCGAATACCTGAGCAACTGGCCATCGGAAGTCACGAAAGCGAGTTCACTTGCCTTTGCCGCAGCTTCGTCTAGGTAACTTGCTCCGATGACGACATCACCAGCGCCCAGTCGAATGATCTCCCACGAGTCCTTATTGGTCAGGGATTCAGGAAGGACCCTCTTGACCACGCCATTCGCGGTCGCAAGGGCGATGCCGCCGGAGTCATCAAGGGTGGTCAGGCACAGGGCCGATTCACCGACTGGCAGATCAACGAAAGCACCGATTGGCGCGCCCGCGGACAAGCCGGGGATGCCGACAACCGCTGGAAGGGCAGGTAGGTCAACCACTGCGACGCGCACGACGCGGCCAGCACTGGTGACCAAGCCAATGTAGCCACGGTTGGTCGCTGGGATCGCGCTGATGATCACATCATGGCTGGTTCGGGAAATATCCCCTTCGAGATCAAATGCGGGCTCGCCGGTGCGCGCCAACAGACCGGTGCTCGACATCAGTACTACGCACGGCTCATCATCTATCTCTAAGGGGACCGCGGCCTGAACTGGCGCTGCACCGGCCTCCATCAGCAAGGTGCGTCTAGCGGTGGCATGCGTTCTCGAAATTGCCGCTAGTTCGTCCGAGACAACATTTCGCAGCTGCTGGTCATCTTCGATAATTGAGGTTAGGGCCTCGATATCGCTTCGCAAGGTGTCGGACTCCCTCTCCAACTCCAGACGTGAGAACTTGGTCAGTCTGCGCAGTGGCATCTCGAGAATATAGGAGGCCTGGGCTTCGCTGAGGTCAAAGACTTCCATTAGACGATGTCGGGCGGCGGCTGCGTCATCGGACTCACGAATCAGCTGGATAACCTCGTCGATATCCACAATCGCAATTAGGAGCCCGGCAACCAAGTGAAGGCGATCTTCGGCTCTCGCGCGCCTGAACAGACTTCGACGTCGGACGACCTCGAGTCGATGATCGATAAAGACATGCAATAGCGGCAACAACCCCAAGGTCTGTGGTTGACCATCCACCAGCGCCACCGCGTTGATGTTGAATGACTCTTCCAAAGGCGTGAGTTTGAACAGATTCTCCAGGACCGCCTCGGCGTGAAAGCCATTCTTAATGTCGATTACCAGATTGAGTCCGGAATCACCATCAGTCAAATCGATAATGTCGGCAATACCGAGCAGCTTCTTATTCTGTACGAGATCCTTAATGCGCTCGATTACTCGCTCTGGGCCGACATTCATCGGCAATTCGGTGACAATGATCCCGCGACGCCGTGGCGAGACTTGCTCTATTCGGGTGCGAGCCCTGACCCGAAACGTGCCGCGGCCAAGCTCATAGGCTTCTCGTACCCCGCTGAGGCCAATGATGACGCCACCGCTCGGCAAATCGGGCCCGGGGATGAACTTCATTACCTCGTTTAGCCCCGCCTTGGGATTCTTAAGCAGGTGCCTGGCGGCCCCGATGACCTCGCCGAGATTGTGAGGGACCAAGTTGGTTGCCATTCCCACCGCGATACCGGAAGCGCCATTTACGAGCAGGTTCGGAATGGCAGCAGGCAGTACCGTTGGCTCGGTCTCGCGACCGTCATAGTTCGGGACGAAATCGACTACGTCCTCGTCCAGGCTCAAGGTCATGTCAAGGGCGGCTAAGGCAAGTCTGGCTTCGGTGTAACGCATGGCCGCAGGGCCATCATCAAGTGCGCCGAAGTTTCCGTGACCGTCGACCATTGGGAGGCGCAGCGTAAATGGTTGGGCCATGCGAACAAGTGCGTCATAGATCGCGGTGTCGCCATGTGGATGCAATCGACCCATGACCTCGCCAACCACCCGGGCACTCTTGACATGGCCACGCTCCGGTCGCAGCCCCATCTGCGCCATCTGAAAGAGGATTCGCCGCTGCACCGGTTTAAGGCCGTCTCGGGCATCGGGTAATGCCCGTGCATAGATCACTGAATAGGCGTATTCCAAGAATGAGTCCCGCATCTCATCGGATACATCAATATCCACGATGCGGCCATCACCGGGTGGGGCCGCCTTGCTCGAATGCCTTGCCATTTTCAGCCTTTCTTGCCAACGAGCAGACACTGGCTCCGGAGGTCGGGTACCGGCGTGCAAAAACTGGTCAGTTACCCCGATTGTCGCTGGTCAAGGGGTCATTGGACCGCCTCCGACACGGCTAAGGGTCCGGGTGGCTTGCGTTACCCCCGAGGCCACCGCCTCGGGTAACTCGCGGCCTGTGCACCAACTTGCCAAGAACCCGGCGGCGAAGGCATCACCGGCACCGGTGGTATCGATTACCTTGGCCGGCAGGGCAGGCACCGCATAGCGCAGGTGGCCTTGGGCAGCCACCGCGCCGTCGGGACCGCACTTGATGACAACCGTCTCGACGGCCTCAGCCAGGGCGGCCAGGGCAGCGTTGGTGTCGGCTAAACCGGTCAAGGCGGTAGCTTCATCGCTGTTGGCCAGCAAGACGTCGACCTGTTCTAGGGCTGCCCAGATTGGGGCCCGGTTAGCCGCAATCGGAGCTGCCGAGGCCAGGTCCATGCTGCTTGTTAGCTGGCGGGCTCGCGCTCGGGTCAGTGCAACTTGGCCAACGCCTCGGGTAGCCGAGTTGAGCAGGGTGTACCCGGAGAGATGCAGATGCGCTCCGGCGGTGAACAACGAATCGGTGAGTTGGTCGACGTCGAGGGCCTGATTGGCCCCTGGGTCTGGGAGCATGGTGCGCTCGCCGGTCGCATCAACTAAGACTATGCAAATGCCGGTCGCGGTGCCTCTTATCTTGGACGCATGCAGATGCACGCCAAGACCGGTCAGCGCCTCCCGAAACAATGTCGCGAACAAGTCATCACCGAGTGCGCCAATTAGGTGTACATCTTCGCCCAAGTGGGCGAGCCATGACGCAGTGGTCGCCGCCCCGCCACCTGGTTGAATACTAATTTGGGCGCGAGTGTCGCTGGCGTAATTGATTGGCTCATTGGTGACCGCGGTGATATCCATCATCAGGTCCCCGACTAGTACAAAAGGAACAGTGCCGGGCTTAGCTGTCATCTGTCCGCCGCGGCAGCAAAGGCCACTGCGATCTGCGCGGCTAGATCGGCGTTCCGCAAAATGATTTGCGTATTGACGACCAAGCTGGCGCCATGTGTTGATCGGTGGAAGTGATCAAGCAAGAATGGCGTGACATCCTTGCCCTTGACTCCCCGCTGGGTTGCCAGGCTCAGGCCATCCTGAAGCACCCGATCATGTAAGTCCGGGTCGAGTTGCTCAGTCTCTGGTATCGGGTAGGCGACGATTAGGCCGGTCGCGATTTGCATTGAGCGCCGCGCACCCATGATGGCCGCAACCTGGCCGGGATTGGAAACGGACCACGTCACAGGAAAACCGCTCTCTCTCAGATAAAACCCTGGAAAGCTCGTGGTGTTATAGCCCAAGACACCCACATTTAGTGTCTCGAGTCGCTCCAGGGTGGCCCCGACATCAAGTATTGATTTCACGCCTGCGCAAACTACGGTGATGGGCGTGTCGCCAAGAGTTGTTAGGTCGGCAGACTCATCCCAAGTGTGGCGGGCATCTCGATGCACGCCGCCCAAGCCGCCAGTGGCAAAGACGTCGATGCCAACCAACCTTGCAATGTGACTGGTAGCAGCAACTGTGGTTGCCCCACTACCGCGGTTAGCGATTACCGTGGCGATATCTCGGACCGACACCTTGACGATGTCATCTCGATTGGCTACCTGGTCGAGCAGCACATCATTTAGTCCAACGTGCACTGTGCCATCAAGAATTGCGATGGTGGCCGGTACCGCGGCGTTTGCTCGCACCTGAGCCTCTACCTCGATGGCAACCCGCAGGTTCTCCGGGCGGGGCAACCCGTGGCTGATGATGGTGGATTCGAGCGCAACCACGCCCCTGTTATCAGCCAGGGCTTGGGCGACTTCCGGGGCGATATTCATCGGCTGATAACTCACCTACTAACCGTATCTGTCGGCCCAGCGGTTCGAAAGATGCGGGTAATCTTCAAGTCGTGACTAGTGCATTTCATCATGGAAGGTTATGTGGCAGGATAGCGAAGTGATGAGCCTCGATCAGCAGTTGCGCACTGATATCCAACGCAGTGGGTACTACCCGGATCTAGTTTCCGACGCCCTCGACACGGCCTTGGCCGGTGAGGTTCTTAAGTCTTATCTGGTTCATCACGAGGCCACTTTTGACCACGATGAGTTAAGGCGCCACGTAACAGTCCTGGCCTTGACACCAACGCGATTAATAGTCGGGCACACTGACGAGCATGGTGCAAACGAAGTAAATCCAACTCCATTTGCCACTGCTTCGACCGAGGGCGTGCGGCTTGAGCGGGTTGATTCGGTAGTCGTAACCCGAGTGGTCAGCGAACCTGCCAAGTACCAGCCGGGTGGCTCCACTTCCGAGGTGGTGCTGACGATCGGTTGGGGTGCGGTCAGTCGCATCGACCTAGAGCCCGCAAGTTGCGGTGACCCCCAATGCGAAGCCGAGCACGGGTATACCGGCACGTCCAGTAACGACGACCTTTCGGTTCGGGTAGCAGAAGTTGCAGATGGCGCCGATGTCGTTGCTCAGGCGCTCGCTTTCGCATCGGCTTTGTCACAAGCAACCGCGGCCCGGTTGCGTTAGTTCCAGCCGTTAATCCTCAGATGGCACTTGATTCACAAGCGGCCCCGGCCAGCTTGGCCGATGTCGGCTCTTCGGCGGCGGCCAGCGTAGGAGTTCCTGGTTACCACGATGTGCTGGGCCTAGGCGATGTCCAGCACGTCGCCATCTGCCTCATTGATGGATTGGGCTGGCTGTCACTACTTGAGTTTGGGTCGCATGCACCTGACTTGATCCAATTGGGTGGGGGCCCAATGCAGACGGTGTTCCCGACAACAACGCCGACGGCACTCGCATCCCTTGGTATCGGCCAGTTGCCGGGCACTCACGGCTTTGTCGGCGCAACCTTCTTCCTGCCGGAAACCCAATCGATTTTGGCACCGCTGAGCTGGAAACACGATCCATTACCCGCCATGGTGCAGCCGGCACCAACGATCTTCGAACGGGTGGCTCGACATGGCGTGCAGATGCTGACCGTGGCACCTGCAAAGTACGAGTTCACCGGATTGACCGCAGCGGCTTTGCGTGGTGGTCGCTATCTAGCGGCCGAAGACACCGCGCAGCGCGTTGCAGGATTACATGCAGCGGTATCGGGTGCGGGTAGGTCATTTACCTACGTGTACTGGTACGAATTGGACGGAGTTGGCCACAAGTATGGTGTCGGGAGCAAAGTCTGGCTTGCTGCACTGGGCCGGGTGAACGACCTCGTCGCCAGGTTGGCGGCGCAGTTGCCGCCTAGTTCCGCACTGATTGTGACCGCCGATCACGGCATGATAAATTGCGAGTCCAGCATGCAGGTATCCATCGAGGGTAATCGTGAACTGAGTGCTGATCTGGTCTTGATCGCTGGGGAGCCACGAGCCCGGCACCTCTACGTGCAGCCACGCTGTGCAGATGCGGTTGCGGCAAGATGGTCTGCATTCCTTGGGGCCAGCGCGAAGGTGTTCACCAGGGCGCAAATTGCTGATTCAGGTTTACTCGGTCCGACTGACCCCGATCTGATGGATCGAATCGGCGATGTGGTTTGTGTAGCAGAAGACACGACGATGCTAACGAGCCTGGTTGATCCCAGGTCCAGTGCACTCCTTGGCCAGCACGGGGCACTTACTCCAGAGGAGCTCGTAATCCCCGGGCTCATTGTTCGAGCTTAAGGAATCGGACTTGCGGCAAAAAGTGAAACCGGGATATGGCAGCATGACGTCGTGGCCGAGTTAATTTTCTTCGCGGGCACCATGGACTGTGGCAAATCCACCCTGGCACTGCAAACCGACCACAATCACTCGTCTAGGGGTCGTTCTGGCCTGGTGTTCACCCGGCTGGACCGTGCCGGTGAGTCGGTGCTATCAAGCCGACTTGGCCTAAGCGTGGATGCGATCGAAGTAACCGAGACCCTTGATCTTCGACGGCACGTGGTGAACGCGCTTTCGCGCGGTGACCGGGTTGATTACCTGATTTGCGACGAAGCGCAGTTCTACACCGAAGCCCAGGTCGAACAGCTCGCATCCGTTGTCGATGATCTCGGCATCGACGTCTACGCATTTGGCATCATGACCGATTTTCGAACCCGATTGTTCCCCGGATCTGCGCGGCTGGTGGAGCTCAGCGACCGGGTTCAGGTGCTGCAGGTTGAGGCACTTTGCTGGTGCGGGATGCGGGCGATACACAATGCGCGAACACTAGATGGGGTCGTGGTTGTCGAAGGCAGCCAAGTGATGGTCGGCGATGTCGGCGACGGCGCAGATTCCCGAGTCGATATCCCAGTCGTGTCCTACGAGGTGCTGTGTCGGCGACACTATCGGGCCCGGAAAACGGCTAGCAGCGCCGGTGCTGAGCACATGTCCAAGGAGCCGCTACCTTTTACTGAGTAGGTCACCCACCCAGGCGGCTGAGCTGCAGATAGCTGCCTTGCGGGACTTGCCGGCCTGCAAACAGCAGGGGGATTGCTGCAGTTTTCGTTAAGCCGAAGGGTTACAAGTCTCCCCGATAGTCCCTTTTCGTTGTGGCGTAGGTGTTACCGGTGGCGATATTTTCGAGCGGCTCTTGGACCGTCACCGATCAGCGGTGCAACGCCTTATGAGTTGGCCACCAAACCCAAAAGGCGATAGCTCGGTTTCCCCAATTAACGCGGCGCACACCGGCGCCCTGCGAAAATGTGTCGTATCACGGTGCTAGCAGCAAGGGTTAAACACCCCACCTAACGGTAGGGGCAGGTGCTACTCTTCATTACCCTCAAAGCACCTACCGGAGCCTAGGCCGGTATAGTACGAGTGTAGGGTGCCGCCAATAATTCCCGCACCCGGGCGTACCCAACTGATACCAAGGGCCAACCGATCACTGGCCGCCGAGCTAACCGGCGCACTAACTTCCACACTGGGCATTCAATTCTCCTTCTCATCTGGGTAGCGGCCCGCGGATGGGCCATTACTCAATGGGAACACTGTAATCACCAAAAAGCAATAGCGAAACGCCTAGCATCAGGATTCCGAATTCCGCTGCGCCTGCCATTTGATCAACTGCCATGGCTGGGTGGGCATGTAACCCACTCTTGGCGACAGGACTAGGCGTCGTCCCCGCGTGTTGCCCCGAAGAGAATCTCATCCCAACTAGGCACGCTCGTCCTCTTGCCTTTGGCTTTGGGCTTCGGCTCCGCCTTCACCGGTGGCTTGACCGGTACGTCCGTCTCCGGATCGTAGATGGGGATCAAAATGTCAAGCACTGGATCAGCAGCACGCTCAGGTAAGGCGGGTGTTGGCCCAGCATCAGGCACGGCTACTAAGCGCGGACGCTCCGAGGCCACGTCAACAACACCGGCGGTGGCTTCCGCGTCACTGCCAGCCGACAGATTCACGATCATCGCCTGGTCTTCGGTGATGTAGTCGAAAATCTGCTCGTCGCTGACTCCCATGAGCCGTCGGGCCGTCTCATCAAGTGGGTGAACCGTGCGGCCGAGGTTGTCATAAGTCCAGGAGGCACGCTGGCTAGCGCCGCGACTTGTGAAAGTGACCAACACGACCCACTTAGAGTCGGCACGCCGGGCCGCATCCCACGTGATGGAGTCGGCGCCGTCTGCGCTTAGTACCGATGAGACAGTGTCGCCAAGTGTTACCGGGCCGCCGGTGCGCCGGATCTCGACCAATTGGGCGCGACCAGCTACGTACTCGCGCTCCGCAAGGGGCGGGCCGGCATACCTCTGAATTTTTTCGAGTGGCCAACCGGTCTCGGCAGCCACGATCTCCGCAGAGGCTCCGGCTCGAACGCGGGCCTGAATCTCTTTGGGGCTGAGCGGTTCCAGGGCGAACTCCATAGGTCGGCTGCGGGTAGTAATACTCAGAACTTAGCGCTTCACCGGTCTTTGGCGCGTGCGGGTGCCCGAACTTTAGGCATTAACCTTTCTCGGCAGCGAACCCGCCTGGGGCCGGACCGGGTATTGGCTCGGCATTTAGGGCCGAGGTGGGTGGGATCGGGCCATAGTCCCGCACCGAGCGGCGCAGCCGATTTTGGCCGAGTAGTGCAACCAAGAAGGCCCCGCCGGCGGCACCGACACCCACGGCGAAGCCAAATCCGGTGCCCCAGCCGTCGATGGCGTAGCCGCTGACGGCTACGCCGAGGGAAAAGCCGACACTGAGCCCGGAATTGATGTAGGTCAACCCCTCCGTTAGTTGCGCATTGGGCACGAGTCGTTCCGCCAGGCTGAAGATCGTGATCAAGACTGGCGCAACGAGGGCGCCGGAGATCATGGTGACCACGGACAATGCCAGCAGTGACGTCATGAAGGGCGTCAGTAGCAAGGCGACTGTCAGCGCCGCCGTGAGGGCAACCAGTTGACGCGATAGCGGGGCGCGAAAATGCCGTGCCCCGAACCAAAGTCCACCGAACATCGAAGTCAACGCCCAGGCTGCAAGCAAGACGCCTGATAACTCCGGCGTACCAAGTTCGGCGGTGAAGGCCACGATCCCCACCTCGAAAGAACCGAAGATCGCACCGGTGGCGATGGCAGAGAAAACCATCAAGAAGACACCGGGGTGGCGAAAGGCGAAGGTGTGCGGTTCCTTGGCATGGCGTACCGGCGACGCGGTTGGCTCGGTAGTGCGAAGGCGAATGAGGACGAAAGTTCCGGTCATTCCGACAACAATCGCGAAAATCAACGGTGCAGGTAGTGCAACCGAAATTGCCAGCCACGCGGTGATCAGTGGCCCAACCGTGAAAATTACCTCCTCGGAGATACTCTCGAGGGCGAAAGCAGTGCGTAGCTTCGGTGAAGACGTGGACTCGGCACGGGCGATCACAAATGTCCAGCGCGCCCTTACCGCCGGGCCGATCGCCGGCGAACAGAGACCGGCAGCGGCGGCAAAAATTGCCGGCACCAAAAATGGCAGCTTCAATTCCATACTCAGGATGAAGAGCACAAGGCCCAGGCTTTCGCCGGTAACCAGCCAACCCAAGACTTTGTGCTGCCCAAGGCGATCGACCAACCGACTGGAGGCGATCATGCCGACGGCGGCGGAGAGGGAGAAGGCGGCTGACATCACCCCGGCCAGTCCATATGAGCCGGTGACCCCGCTGGTGAACAACAAAATCCCTAGACCAACCAAGGCCATCGGCAGCCGGGCGATCAGACCGCTTGCCGAGAAGGCGAGCGCACCCGGCACGCGTAGCACTTCGCCATAGCTTCCAAGCACATGGTGACGCTATCGCGACCGGGTTAAGTGGCTGCCGTCCTACCCGGGAAGATGGGTGCGTGCCGAATTGTCATGAACCATCAGCGCCGGGCAAGAACATGCAGATTCAGCCACTGTCCTTGGTCTTAGCTACCCATCCGCTGCTGCCCCTTGCCTGGGACGCGGCATGGCAGGCCGCGCGTTTTTTGCAAGACGAACGCCCGGTTGACTTGCGGATCGAGTCCAAGTCAACCGCCTCGGACCTGGTTTCCCAGATGGACAAGGGGGCCGAGGAGATCTTGATCTCCGCATTGCTGGGGGAGCGGCCAACCGATGGGTTGCTTGGTGAGGAAGGCGGCGAGCGCACCGGCACGTCCGGGGTCCGCTGGGTGGTAGACCCACTGGATGGCACCGTCAACTACCTGCACCACATGCCCACCTGGGGGGTGTCGGTCGCCGCTGAGCAGTCCGGTCAATCGGTCATTGGCGTTGTAGTCACGCCCGCCTTCGATGAGGCGTATATCGGGGTGCGGGGGGTTGGCGCGTGGGTGGTCACAGACCAGATGGCTACCCCGATTCAGGTAAGTGCCTGCCCCCGTTTGGCGACTGCGGTGGTGGCCACCGGATTCGGTTATTCCGAAAACCGCCGAGCGGCACAAGGTCGGATCGTGCATGAACTGCTGCCCAAGGTCAGCGACATTAGACGCATAGGTGCCGCCGTGATCGACTTTTGCTGGCTGGCCCGAGGCCGACTTGATGCCTATTACGAACGGGGACTAAATGCTTGGGATATCGCGGCCGGTGCCTTGATCGCGGCCGAGGCCGGTGCATCAGTGACCGGATTGCGTGGTGAAGATGTATATGGTTCCATGATAATTGCCGCGACTCCGGCGATAGCCGGTGAACTTCGAGAGTTCTTATTAGCCGTCGATGCGGATCAGGATTGACTTCAACTCAGGAGCTTCAGGCCCGCCGCGTACCGGTGCGCGTTGCTCACATAAAAAGCTGCCGACCCCCGGAACGCACCATCTGCTATGACATCAAGAGTTATTGACGCCGGCACACCCAGTGCCCTCGCATTAGGGGGAACCACTTTGTCATTTGGCACCATGGCGCAGGCCCCAACTAGCGAATTTGGCCCGACGATGACCCGGTGCAGCACCACTGATCCGGAGCCAATGAGCGAGTCGTCATGCACCGTGCAGCCCTCAAGGTGGGCGCCGTGGCCAATTACACACCGGTCACCAATGATGGTGTCAGCGCCCTCAGTACAGTGCAAAATCGCACCGTCCTGAATCGACGTCTGAGCACCAATGCTGATCACTCCATGATCACCACGCAGCACCGCACCGGGCCAGACACTGGACTCAGGACCCACGGTGACGGCGCCTATTAGTACCGCCTGCGGGTGGATATAGGCCGAATTGTCGACTATTGGAACCAGGTCGCCTAAGGCGTAAATGGGCATGGGGGTAAGGCTACCCGCAGGCCCGCGGGCCCAGCCTCGCACGTGTCAGTCGGATGAGGCACAATCTGCGCACGTGGAGTTCGATACCTGGGTGCGGGAATACCGCCCGCGGGCATCTTGTTAGGGCAAGGGAAAGTACCAAGGGAAGGAAAGAGGAGCCGTGGCTACCGATTACGATGCACCACGCAAGACAGACGAAGAACTTGCCGAGGACAGCATAGAAGAGCTCAAGGCCCGGCGAGTTGATAAGTCATCTTCGGTAATTGATGTTGATGAAACCGAGTTGGCCGAGAATCTCGAGCTGCCTGGCGCCGACTTGTCGGATGAGAGTTTGACCGTTCGGGTCGTGCCGCGACAATCTGATGAGTTCACCTGCATGAGTTGCTATCTTGTGCAGCACAGCAGTCAAATTGATCACGAAAGCAAAGCCGGGCCAATCTGTAAGGAGTGCGCCTAGTCCGTCGCACGGGTGGCGCCCAGGTGATTTGTGACCCGATAGGCAACCACCTCGACTCCTGCGGCAATTGCCGCGGTGGCGGTGGCCCAAAGCAGGGCCTTGCCAAATGGCACACCGGGATCATTGGAGCGTGGAGCATCTTTGCCCGTCATACTTCGATAGCTGGCGGTGATCACTTTCCGCACGATCATCGTTGCGCCAAAGGCAACCAGGGGCGCGAGCAGATGCACAATCGGATTAACGTGGATTTCCGGCTCTAGCGCCACCTCGTCGGTCATTTGAACTCCAATCGGTTTACCTCTTTAGCGTGATGTTAGTCAATCGCTCCACCGCGCCGGAGCGCGACCGCGAGTCGGGCTGGGTCCTTGGTGGTCAAAAGCCAGGCCGGATGCGGATCGTCCTCATCGATAAGTTCGATCAGCACGCCCCCTCGGGTGCGCCATGGTCGGAGCAGAAGATAGCGGGTCGCAACATTTTGGGCGCCTCGCATTTGTGGGCCGGCAAGTACTTCGACGCTTCCCAGTTGGCTTCTTGGGATTGTGGCGCGCCCAGCGCGAAGGTCATGGTCACTTACCGCAATCACCGGCGAACCAATGAACAAAGCAAAAACGCAAAAGGTAGCAATGAGTGCGAAGGTAAGCCAGCCAGACCATTGCGAATAAGCCGCACCAACGGCTATCGCCAGCATTGCCACCAGCGACAAGACCACCACATAGACCCACACTGACGGCAGCAATCGCTCGCGAAAGAGGTTCGCCGGGGACTGCATGCTGCGAGTCTGCCATGCCTTGCCGACGGTAGAGTGTGCAGATGCGCTCCACCACGGCACCCGATGGCGCTTTGCTGCCGACTCGGCTGGTTGGTGCCCCGGCCCCGGGTGAGCCCATTCCATCGCACTACCGATGGTGCTTTGGTTGTGGCACCGAGCATCCAACCGGCCTGCACATGCAGATCACGGCTGGTGTGGGCTTGCGCGTTATCGGAAACTTCACGGTGACCGAGCACCACCAGGGGGCACCGGGGCTGGCCCACGGCGGCCTGCTATCAGCGGCGATTGACGAGGTTCTCGGCTCCTTGAACTGGCTGCTGGGGGAGCCAGTGGTAACCGCTTCGCTGTCAATGCATTTCCTTCGACCGGTCCCGGTGGGTTCGGTGCTGCATATCGAGGCTGAGGTTACTGGTGTGGTGCGACGCAAGGTGTACACCAGCGCGGTGGGCAGGCTGGCCGATGCAAGTGGTGACATCGCGGCCTCAGCTTCGGCGCTATTTGTGCAGGTGCCGATCGAGCACTTTATGAAATTCGGTAACAAGGAGCAGGTCGAGCTGGCAATTGCCGACCGGGCTGGTGGCGGGCCCGCCTGGCGCACCGGCGGCCACGATGTTGAGTTCAATCCGTGATCCAACCGCTAAGAGTGCTCATTACCCGACTCGATGCAGAACTGGAGCTCCCCGGCTATGAGCACCCCGGCGATGCGGGGCTAGACCTCCGCGCGCGGACCGGCGTCACCTTGACCCCCGGCCAGCGGGCGTTGGTGCCAACGGGAGTGGCTATCGCCTTGCCCCTTGGGTTCGCCGCCTTCGTGCATGCCCGCAGCGGACTGGCTCTGCGGTCCGGGCTAGGAGTGGTTAATGCGCCAGGGGTAATCGATGCTGGCTACCGAGGCGAGATCGGGGTTATCTTGATTAATCACGACCCCCTTGAGTCAATCGCAATCAAAAGGGGGGACCGCATCGCCCAATTGGTTGTTCAGCGGGTCGAGCAGGTCTTTGTCGATGAAGTCACTGAATTGCCCGGGAGCCACCGCGGCGCCGGTGGCTTTGGCTCAACCGGAGGCCACGCGGGTACGGTATCGTCATGACCGCGCGCAAGCTGGGCCCATGGGATGAATCCGAAGTCGATTTTTCGGACGGGATCGAAAGGCTCGATCTTGGGGGGCTGTTGGTACTGGCGACACCCGGCGTCGACGTGCAAGTGCAAGCAGATCAAGCCACCGGTGTGGTCACGGCGTTGACGTTCGCCCAATCAGGTGCCGCGGTACAAGTGCAGCCATATGCGGCACCGAAGTCTGGTGGCATGTGGGATGAGGTTCGCGGGCAGATCAAGGGCTCAATCACCAAGAGCGGTGGCCTTGTCGAGGAGGTCGCCGGGCCCTTCGGCGTCGAATTGCAATCACAGGTAACAGGCGCGGACGGGGCAATGCAGCCGGCCCGATTCGCCGGTATCGAAGGTCCCCGTTGGTTTGTGCGGGCGGTCTTCCTCGGAGCGGCGGTCAAGGCCGGCGAGGCAGCAGCAACCCTCGAAGGAGTGGTTCGTAACCTGGTGGTGGTGCGCGGGGGCGATGCCATGGCGGTTGGCGCGCCAATTCCAATGAAATTGCCGAATGCGCCGGTGGCGCCGGTGGCGCTCCCTGACGGCCGGCCGATCCTGGCCCCGTTCGTTCGGGGTCCGGAGTTGACCGAAACCCGCTAAGTCGCGCCAGGTGCAATGTTCGGCGCGGTCACGGGTTAATCTGGTGGAGTGACCGCAGTGTTAGGCCTCTGGCGCAACTTGACCCGCACTCGGACCGAAGTCGAGGCCGCCGAACTCCAAAGGGAAATGCGCGAGGTAGGGGTCGCACCGATTCACGAATGTCAGCATGGTGCATTTGTTTGCGTCACCGGCATCGTGCGGGTTGTAACCGTGCGGCCCGCGACGGCACCACCAGCCTTGGAAATCGAAGTCTATGACGGATCCGGGTGCGTAAGCGTGATCTGGCTGGGACGCCGGCGAATTCCGGGAATAGCAACTGGGCGCCGAATAGTTGTTTCCGGCCGATTAACCTGCTCACCTAATATCAAGGTCATCTACAACCCCCGCTATGAACTACTGCCGACGGCAGCGTGAGCATGAACCCGCCCGAGCAGTCCGAGGTGCCAGATCAGCCCAAGCCTATTTTGCATGAGACTAAAGCTGATGTGCGGGCCGAGTCAGTACTGCTTGAGCGCGCCATCGGGGGCTGGCGCGGCATTATCGACTCCGGTGTGCCGACCGTTGTCTTCGTGGTTGCCTATCTGGTAACCGGGCAAAACCTCGGCCGCTCGGTCGGCGCCGCGGTCGCTGCGGGATTGCTGATCGTAATTTGGCGCGTTATCCGCAAGGAGCCACTGCAGCAGGTACTCGCTGGCTTCGCCGGGGTGTTGATTTCGGCGCTGGTGGCCAATTGGACAGGTCGTCCCGAGGCATATTTCATCCCGGGCTTCTTGCAGAACCTCGGCTATGGATCGGCATTCTTGATTTCGATTGTCGTCGGCTGGCCGTTACTTGGAGTCGTTCTCGGATACCTAACCGGAGATGGCACTCGGTGGCGGCAGGATCGCCAGCTGCGCCGCTGCTATGCGGCGGCCTCGTGGATCTGGGTGGCCTTGTTCTTCGGGCGCCTTATTGTGCAGGTGCCGCTTTACCTGATTGGCGCGGTCGGGGCCTTGGGCGTGGTGAAGATCTTAATGGGGATCCCGCTGTACATAGCGGCCGCCTACTTCACCTATCGGCTATTGGCGCCGATCTGGAATGCGAAGCGCAACCCGAAACGCGAGTAGTTCGCCTCACGGAAATTGTGCGTGTCCAAGCATGTTCTGCAACGCTGACTCTTGATCCGGCGCGGTGACGAACAGCAACTCGTCACCAGCATCGAGTGGATCATCAGGTGACGGCGCAAATACCCGTGAGCCGCGCACTATCGCTACCAGTGCGGTGTCGGTCGGCCAGGCCTGATCGCCAACCCGTTGGCCGAGCACCGGTGAATCTGATGACAAAGTCAGCTCGACAAGGTCAGCATTGCCCTGGCGGAAGCTTAAAAGGCGTACTAGGTCACCCACGCTGACTGCTTCGTCGACCAAGGCGACCAGCATTCGTGGGGTGGAAACCGCGACATCCACCCCCCAGGACTCATCGAACATCCACTCGTTCTTCGGGTGGTTGACGCGGGCAATTACGCGGGGCACCCCGTACTCGGTCTTGGCCAAAAGCGAGACGACCAAATTGACTTTGTCATCACCCGTTGCAGCTACCACCACCTGGCACTGCGATAGGTGTGCCTCATCCAGTGCGGAGACCTCGCAGGCATCGGCAATCAAGAATTCGGCTCCATCAACTGACCCGGGGCGCGCGGCTGCCGGATCCCGGTCTATCAGCAGCACCTGATGACCGCGGCCCAGGAGCTCCTTGGCGATGGATCGACCGACCTTGCCGGAGCCAGCTATCGCAATCCTCATGACTGGTCCTTTTGTCTCATGAAAGTTCCGAAGGACGAGTTTCGAATATCGACTCGACGCGTTCGCGATCCACGCTCAGATAGACGGCGTGGATCACGTCCTGGTCTTGGATGACGGTCTCGGGGTTCGGCAGCAGCGGCTGGCCAAGCCGCGTGATGAAGGCGATGCGCGCTCCGGCTGCATCCTCGAGTGAAGTGGCGCGGTGGCCGGCCCAGCTTGTGCCCACATGTACCTCTGCCAGCGCCATGGCGCCGCTTGGGTCGCGGTACTCCTCGTGGCCCCCCAATGGCAATATCCCGCGCATGATCTGGCCGGTTGTCCAGGCCACGGTGGCGACGGTAGGGATCCCCAGACGCTGGTATACCTCGGCCCGTCGTGGGTCGTAAATTCGCGCAACGACGCGGTCCACTCCATACGTTTCGCGGGCCACTCGAGCGGCAAGGATATTGCTATTATCGCCGCTACTTACCGCTGCAAAAGCTTCGGCGCGAGCGATACCAGCCTTCTCCAATGTCTCCCGGTCGAACCCGATACCGGTGACGGTGACCCCGGGGAAACTAGCTGGCAGCCTGTCAAAAGCCAGGGAGTTTTGGTCCACCACCGCGACGCTGTGGCCTAGGGCCGCAAGGCGCTCAGCAAGTAAGGTGCCGACGCGCCCACATCCCATGATTACCACATGCACACGGCAAACCGTACACGTCCGATGCCGCCATCGGTAACCGCTGGTGATCTAGGTGGCATGTTAGGCGTAGCATCAGCAATCGTGCCGATCTCTGATGGCCTAAAACGCCTTATCTTTGGCCGGGCGCTGCGAACTGATCGCCTCGGTGACTCACTTTTGCCCAAGCGAATTGCGCTACCGGTTTTTGCCAGCGATGCGTTGTCATCGAATGCTTATGCCACCCAGGAAATTTTGTTGGTGCTATCCCTAGGTGGTGCCTCCCTTTACGCCTTCGGGGGCTGGGTGGCGGCCGCGGTCGTCGTTGTGTACTTCATAGTTGTTGCCTCATATCGCCAGAACGTACACGCATACCCGAGCGGCGGCGGTGACTATGAAGTTGTGTCAAAGAACCTTGGGCAAAATTGGGGAGTCTTTGTCGGGAGCGCCCTGCTAATTGACTATGTGCTGACAGTGGCTGTTTCGATTTCGTCGGCGATTGCCAACCTCGGATCAACCATCCCGGCGATTGCCGAGCACAGGGTCTGGTACGCGGTCGGCGCTATCGTCCTCATCACCTTGCTGAACCTGCGTGGCATCCGCGAGTCGGGCTCGCTTTTTGCGATCCCGACCTATTTCTTCATGGCTTCCATCTTTGTAATGATCGGTGTGGCGATCTTTAGAATCGCCACTGGTTCAAGCCTAGCGGCCGAGAGCGCAAACTGGGAAGTCGTGCCGGAGGCAAGTTTTGCTGGGGCGGCACTGATCTTCTTGGTAGCGCGCTCCTTCTCGTCCGGCACGACGGCACTCACTGGCATCGAGGCCGTTGCAAATGGCGTCCCGTCTTTTCGAAAGCCAAAGTCGAAGAACGCGGCAACAACTTTGTTGATGCTCGGGCTAATCGCGACCACAATGTTCGGCGGTATCACTTGGCTGGCCCTCAAAACTCGCGTTCAGGTGACCGAGTTTGATAAGGATTTAATTGGGCTGCCCGAGGGCCAATCTCAAAAAACCGTGATTGTGCAGGTTGCCGACGCAGTATTCGGCAATTTCGAAATTGCGGTCCTGGTGATTGCGCTGGCAACAGCCCTGATCTTGGCGCTGGCCGCCAATACCGCATTCAACGGGTTTCCAGTTCTCGGTTCCATCTTGGCCAGGGATGGCTACCTGCCCCGTCAATTGCACACCCGTGGCGACAGATTGGCATTTAGCAATGGCATATTGATGCTCGCAGGTCTCGCGGTGTTGTTAGTCGTGATCTACCAGGCAAGTGTCACTGGCCTAATTCAGCTCTACATTATCGGTGTATTTGTATCTTTCACCCTGAGCCAGCTTGGCATGATCAGGCACTGGAATCGCAATCTCCTGGGGGAGTCGGTTCCGGCTGAGCGGCGCAAGATGATGCGGTCTCGGGCTGTCAACTCGGTGGGCTTCGTGATGACCGGGTCGGTGTTGATAATTGTGCTGCTCACCAAGTTCACCAAGGGGGCATGGATAGTCGTTGTTGCGATGCCACTTATCTACTTGCTAATGCGGGCTATTCGTAGACACTACGATCGCGTAGCGACCGAACTTGCCACTACCGATGAGGACAAGATCACGCTGCCAACGCGGGTGCACGCCCTTGTCCTGGTCTCCAAGATCCACAAGCCAACCTTGCGCGCCTTGGCATACGCGCGGGCCACTAGGCCCTCAATCCTCGAAGCGATTACCGTCAATGTTGACGACGAAGCAGCCGCCGAGCTGGCGGCCGAGTGGGAGCGCCGAGCGATCCCGGTGACCCTTAAAGTTCTTGACTCACCCTACCGGGAGATTACGCGCCCAATCATCGAATATGTAAAGCGCCTGCGCAGTGAAAATCCAAATGACGTGGTAACGGTTTACGTGCCCGAGTACGTGGTCGGCCACTGGTTTGAGCAACTCCTGCACAATCAATCGGCACTACGACTGAAGAGTCGTTTGTTGTTCATGCCCGGGGTGATGATGACAAGTGTGCCGTGGCAACTTGATTCAAGTGAGCGTGCGCTCGACCGTGATTCCTGATGCACCAGCCAAAACATTGGCACCCCTTTGTGTTGGCGACGTTCTAGACGTCACTATCGGCCAGATCGCGCACGGCGGTCATTTCATTGCCCATGCGAATGGGCGCACCATTTTTGTGCGGCATGCAATAACGGGCGAGTTCGCCAGAATCAAGATAACCGAAGTCAGATCGAAGATCGTGCGCGCCGATGCCGTCGAAATCCTGGAGCCGAGCCCGGACCGGGTATCCCCACCGTGCGCATTTGCGGGGCCGCAATTGTGCGGAGGCTGCGACTTCCAACATATTTCATTAGGCAGGCAGCGTGCATTGAAACAGCAAGTGGTTGCCGACGCCTTTCGCCGCCACGCACGCCTAGTTGATGTCGGTATCCACGTGCTGCCAATTGCGGGAGACGATGATGGGTTGCATTGGCGCACCCGAGTGCGATGGGGAGTTGATCGCCAAGGTCACGCGGGTTTTCACGTTTTTCGAAGCAGTACCGTATTGCCCGTGGACAAGTGCATGATCGCCACCGCAGGCCAAGGGGTTGTGCCTGCCGCCACCTACCGGGGCGCGCAAGAGGTGCGCTCCGCCGAGGGATCCGATGGCGAGGTAGTCGTAACGGCCACTGGTACGGCAAGTTCTGGTGGGAGCCGGGTAACCCAATTTGTCCTCGGGCGCAGTTGGCAAATAGGGCTGGCAAGTTTTTGGCAAGGACATCGCGGCGCGCCGGACACCTTGGTGCGAGCGGTACTGGCTGCTGGCGACCCGCGAATTGGCGAGCATTGGTGGGATCTCTACTCCGGGGTCGGGCTATTTAGTGCCTATCTGGCAGCAGCGGTTGGCCCGACCGGTTCCTTGGTGGCGGTTGAAGGCGACAGCAGGTCGGTCCGTGATGCGCGCCGTAACCTGCATCAGGAGGCCAACATCAAATTGGTCGAGGGGCAGGTGGGCGACTGGTTGGGGAGTGCGCCTGGACCTGGCCGCGTTGATGGAATCGTGTTGGATCCGCCGCGGACGGGTGCCGGCCACGCTATCGTTTCGCAAATTGCAGCTAGGAAGCCAAGGGTGGTGGTTTACGTCGCCTGTGACCCGGTGGCCTTAGCACGCGACGTGGAAGCTTTCGCCAGCAACGGATATCGATTCGCCGGAGCCACCGGCTTTGACACCTTCCCGATGACCCACCACGTCGAATTGGTAGCCACCCTGGTGCCCATCGACGCCGCTGATCAGATATCTTGACATCAAGATATCCTCGGAGGCCCAGGTGAATAGCAGAGACAGTTTCGGTGCCAAGCGCAAGTTGACGGTGGCGGGGCAGCAGTACGAGATTTACGGGATCGATGCGGTTCCCGGCTTCGAAAAACTGCCGTTCACTCACAAGGTACTTCTTGAGAATCTGCTAAGAACCGAAGATGGCGCGAATGTCACCGCCGAGGTCATTCGAACACTTGGTGCTTGGGATCCGGCGGCGGATCCAAATCAGGAGATTTCCTTCACCCCAGCTCGGGTGATTATGCAGGATTTCACCGGAGTCCCTGTAGTGGTAGATCTAGCCACGATGCGTGAGGCGGTGGCAGAGCTAGGTGGCGACCCGGCGCGAATCGAGCCACTTGCACCGGCCGAAATGGTCATCGATCACTCAGTAATTGCCGATTTTTTTGCGATCCCAGATGCCGAGTCACGAAATGTCGAACTTGAGTATGAGCGCAATCGCGAGCGCTACCAAGTCCTGCGTTGGGGTCAGGGGGCATTTGCTGAGTTCAAGGTGGTCCCACCCGGCACCGGAATTGTGCATCAGGTCAATATCGAGTACCTAGCCCATGTCGTGATGGCCCGCGCTGGTCAGGCATATCCGGATACGGTCGTCGGAACCGATTCGCACACCACCAGGGTCAATGGGCTTGGTGTACTCGGCTGGGGTGTTGGCGGGATTGAAGCCGAGGCGGCAATGCTGGGCCAACCCGTTTCCATGTTGATACCGCGCGTTGTTGGATTCAAGTTGCGTGGCGAACTGCCGCAGGGCGCAACCGCGACCGATCTAGTTATCACGATCACCCAGATGTTGCGGGAACACGGGGTGGTGGGCAAGTTCGTTGAATTCTATGGTGACGGCCTTAGTTCAGTTCCGCTCGCAAATCGTGCGACTATTGGCAATATGAGCCCCGAGTACGGCAGCACGGTGGCAATCTTCCCAATTGATGAGATGACGATGGAATACCTGCGCCTGACCGGGCGCTCAGATCAGCAGTGCGCCCTGGTTGCTGCTTACGCTAAAGCCCAAGGTTTGTGGCATGACCCGAGTAGCGTACTTAATTACTCCGAGTACATCGAACTTGATCTCGCGACCGTGGTACCGAGTTTGGCCGGCCCCAAACGCCCTCAAGATCGAGTCCCGCTCAGTGATGCGAAGGCCATGTTCGAGGTTTCACTTGGTGATTACACGCGGACTCCTGAAACTGTCGCCGGCTTCACGATTGCGGGCGCACCCGTGGAGATTGGCCACGGCGCGGTCACCATCGCAGCAATCACCTCCTGCACCAACACTTCAAATCCATCGGTCATGATTGCTGCCGGGCTGCTGGCAAGGAATGCGGTCAATCGAGGCCTGCAACGAAAGCCCTGGGTGAAGACAACGCTGGCTCCGGGCTCAAAAGTGGTTACCGACTACTACGACAAAGCCGGCCTAACCAAATACCTAGACGCCCTTGGCTTCGACACCGTCGGGTATGGCTGCACCACTTGTATTGGGAACTCCGGGCCACTGATACCCGAGGTGAGCAAGGCGGTTAATGCGAACGATCTAGCGGTGGCCGCCGTACTCAGTGGCAACCGTAATTTTGAAGGAAGAATCAGCCCAGATGTTAAAATGAGTTATCTTGCTTCACCACCATTGGTTGTTGCATATGCGATTGCCGGCACGATGGATATCGATCTGCAAAAAGATGTACTCGGTGCTGATCAAACTGGTGCGCCGGTCTACCTCGCAGATATCTGGCCAACGACCGCTGAAGTTCAGCGGGTTGTTGATGACTCCATCGACGCGGAAATGTTCGCGAATCGGTACGCCGATGTCTTCCTTGGCGATGAGAACTGGCGCGGACTCGATACCCCAAGTGGCGAGTTGTTTGCGTGGGATCCATCAAGCACCTATGTGCGCAAACCCCCGTACTTCGAGGGGATGCGCCGTGAGCCAAGTCCGGTGACCGATATCACCGGCGCGCGGGTGCTTTTGCGACTCGGGGATTCGGTGACGACGGATCACATCTCGCCGGCCGGCTCGATTAGACCTGATAGCCCTGCTGGAATCTATTTGAGCGCAAATGGCGTGGCGCGCGCGGACTTTAACTCGTACGGGTCACGTCGGGGCAATCACGAGGTGATGATCCGTGGCACTTTCGCCAACATCAGGCTGCGTAACCTGATGTTGCATGATGTCGAGGGTGGATTCACGGTCGATTTCACGACACCTAATGATGACATCGTCCCGGTCTATGACGCAGCGATGGCGTATGGGGCGCACCACACCCCATTAGTGATCTTGGCAGGCAAGGAATACGGATCCGGCTCAAGTCGCGACTGGGCCGCCAAGGGCACCGCCTTACTTGGTGTGCGGGCCGTCATCGCGCAGTCCTATGAACGCATCCATCGGTCGAATCTGATCGGGATGGGCGTGCTTCCGCTGCAATTTGCGGCAGGCATGACTTCATCCTCCCTCGGCTTGCAAGGGGATGAAGTGTTCACCATTCATGGCATCACCGAATTGAATAATGGATTGACTCCAGATCAGGTGGACGTTGAGGCAGTGGCCGCGGACGGACGCACCGTTGAATTCTCCGCCCTGGTTCGAATCGACACCCCCGGTGAAGCCGACTACTACCGGCACGGTGGCATTTTGCAGTACGTCCTGCGCTCGCTGCTGTGAGCGGAACGGGCGGTACGCCACCGGGTTGGCCCCGTGATCTGCCGCCGCCCGGTACCGCTGAATTCGAGGCGAAGGTCGTGCCCTGGCTTTTAGACCAGGGGCCCGCGGATCTTCGCGCCGGCGCGCTCCGGACCTTGCCAGTGGCCTTGGTTCGTTACCTTCGTCACTACACCGATGGCGCCCTGAGGGCTACTCGAGCGGCTTATGGGCAGGCCCGGGTTGAACTCGGCCCGGTACTGACCCCGGCAGAAGTTGCCAGTGCCCAAGAAGCCATCTCGGCGCAGGGGGCACGGTTCTTGCAATTGCAACGAGAGTTGGTATTAGTCGAAGACGCGCTCAGTACCGGCAAATCGGCAAATGCCTAGCGGATCGACAGGTGCGAATTAGGGTGGTGACGTAGAATAATTGGAGAGACACGAAGAGCTAGTAGAGCCGGACCAGATGTAGTTGAGGTGGATTGGGGCCCGCGTTGAGTCTGTTACCGGGTATCCGCGATCCACGTGACCTGCGCGCACTGGACCCTTCGCAGCTGCCCGAGCTGGCCGACGAAATCCGCACTTTCTTGGTCCAAAAGGTCTCGTCAACCGGTGGGCACCTGGGTCCAAATCTTGGCGTGGTTGAGTTGTCGATGGCCGTCCACCGGGTATTTAACTCTCCCGACGATGCCATCATGTGGGATACCGGGCATCAAGCCTATGTGCACAAACTGCTCACCGGACGCGCCGGCGGATTTGATCAGCTGCGGCAGCGCGGTGGTCTATCCGGCTATCCGAGTCGTTCCGAAAGCGGGCACGACATCATTGAGAATTCCCATGCCTCGACAGTTCTCTCATACGCCGATGGGCTCGCCAAGGCTTGGCAGCAGCGCGGGCTCCTTGGGCAGCACCATGTGGTAGCGGTTATCGGCGATGGCGCACTGACCGGTGGAATGGCTTGGGAGGCTCTGAACAATATCGCCGCGGGTGAGCGTCAGGTAATCATCGTCGTCAATGACAATGCGCGTTCTTATTCGCCCACAATTGGCGGTTTGGCGCATCATCTTTCGACTTTGCGAACCACCCGTGGCTACGAACGCTTCCTGTCCTGGGGTAAGCGCACCTTGAATCGCACCCCCATCGTCGGCGGGACGGTATTCGGCGCGTTACATGGCATGAAGAAGGGTGTCAAGGACATATTCGCGCCACAGGGAATGTTCGAGGACCTCGGCCTTAAGTACATCGGTCCCATCGACGGTCACAACATTGCGGAGATGGAGTATGCACTGCGACGGGCGAAGCTTTTCGAAGGCCCTGTCATTGTGCACGCAATCACTCAGAAAGGTCGGGGTTACGGACCGGCGGAGCGCGATGAAGCGGACCGCTTCCATGGCGTAGGGGTAATTGACCCGGAGACCGGCGAGCCACTCAGTGCCGGTGGTCCTACTTGGACCGGGGTATTCGGCGACGAATTAGTTAGAATCGGACATGAGCGCCCTGATGTCGTGGCGATCACCGCGGCCATGCTCGGACCAACCGGGCTGGAGAGGTTTGCCGCCGCTTACCCGAGTCGTATTTATGATGTGGGCATAGCTGAGCAGCATGCGGCCACCAGTGCTGCCGGGTTGGCATTTGGCGGGTTGCATCCGGTGGTTGCCCTCTATGCGACATTTCTGAACCGAGCATTCGATCAGGTCCTGATGGACTGCGCTCTGCATAAGGCGGGAGTGACCTTCGTGCTCGATCGTGCTGGAGTGACCGGCGACGATGGCGCCAGCCATAACGGAATGTGGGACCTAGCGATGTTGCAGGTGGTGCCAAGGCTGCGCATTGCGGCACCACGTGATGAATCCACCCTGCGTCGGGCGCTGCGCGAGGCGGTCTTGGTCGATGATGCCCCAACCGTGGTGCGCTTCCCAAAGGGCGCGCTTTTGCCCGCTACCCCGGCTATCCGCACACTGGGTGACCTTGACGTAATAGCGGAGTCGGGTGAGCCCGAGGTGATAATCGTCAGCATCGGGGCGCTTGCTCCACTTGCGGTCGAGGTAGCCGAACGACTGCGGGCCCAGGGGATTGGGGTATTGGTGGTCGACCCCCGTTGGGTCAAGCCCTGCTCACCAACACTGGTTGAGGTGGCCCGGTCATCTAAGCTGGTGATAACGGTCGAGGACGGTGTCCGTGCCGGCGGGGTGGGCGCATCGGTCAGCCAACTACTGCGCGATCACGAGATCGATGTCAGCGTTCGCAACTTTGGGATCCCTACGGTTTTCCTTGAGCAGGGCAAACGTGCCCAGATTTTGGCTGAGATCGGACTGACCGCACAGGATATTTCGCTGCGAATAGTCGAAACAATGGCGCAGCGAACCGATCAGGGTGCCGACGAGAGAGCTTCCGGATCAATCAATAACTAGCTGGTTCGCCTTTGTCACACTCGAGTCGAAGCGACGCCCGGAGCCAAGAAGCGTTTGCCATTAATGTCTTCGGCGGTACCAGTTCGATCTAGGTAAGGGGTCAGCCCGCCGAGCCAAAATGGCCAGCCGGCACCCACCAGCATGCAGAGGTCGACATCCTCGGCCGCCGCGACCACGCCTTCGTCGAGCATCAGCTGGGCCTCTTGGGCCAATGCGGCTAGGGCTTTTGCGCGCACTTCTTGCGCCGATAGTCGCACCGCCCCTCGCTGATAAAGAGCCGAAACCTCCGGATCCACCGTGGGCTTGCCGTCACCATCCCAGACGTAAACACCGGTCTTGCCTGCCGCTACCAAGCGCTGCAGGTTCTCGGAAACGTAGAAACGATCAGGAAATGCGTCGTGCAGTGTCTCCGAAACGTGGAAGGCCACGGCCGGCCCGACCAGTTGCAGTAGTACAAATGGCGAGAGTGGCAGGCCTAGGGGCTCCAATGCGGTATCTGCAACCTCAAAGTCCGTACCTTCATCGACCGCACGCGTGACCTCGCCCAGGAATCTAGTAAGTAGGCGATTAACAACGAATGCGGGTGTGTCTTTGACAAGGACGCAAGACTTCTTTAGCGCTTTGCCAACCGCGAATGCCGTTGCCAGGGTCGCATCGTCGGTTTGGACACCACGGGCGATTTCTAGTAATGGCATCACCGCGACCGGATTGAAAAAGTGGAAGCCAACGACTCGCTCAGGGTGCCTGAGATTGCTGGCCATGGCCGTAACTGAAAGTGATGAGGTATTGGTGGCAAGAATGCAGGTGTCCGACACGACAGCCTCCACCTCTGCGAAGACTTGCTGTTTGACATCGAGTTTCTCGAACACCGCCTCAATGATAAAATCCGCGTCGGCAAAACCAGACTTCGACGTGCTACCGGTGACCAGTGCCTTCAAGCGGTTTGCCCGATCCGAGGACAGGCGGCCCTTGTTTGCCATTGCGTCGAACTCACCGTGCACGTAGGCCAGGCCCTTGGCTACCCGGGCCTCATCTAGGTCGGTCATTACCACCGGTACCTCAAGTCGGTGCACGAACAGCAGCGCAAGTTGACTTGCCATCAACCCGGCACCCACCACGCCAATTTTGGTGACCGGTCGAGCGAGGGACTTATCTGGCACACCGACGGGCTTGCGCGCCCTCTTGTTCACCAGATTGAATGCGTAAAGGCTTGCGCGCAGGTCATCGCCCATCATCAAGGCGGACAGTGCTTCATCCTCTGCGACGAACCCTTCGTCACGGGTTCTGGTCTTGGCTCCGGCAATAAGGTCGAGAGCCACACCTGGTGCTGGTGTCGCCCCATGCAATCTGGCCGTGACCGCAGCGCGGGCCGCATCAACTACTTCATCCCAGGACTGGCGGTCGGGTTCTGGGCGAGAAACCCCGACTTCACCGCGAAGCACTTTGGCCGTCCAGAGCATGGACTGCTCCAGGAAATCGGCTGGCTCGAATGCGGCGTCCGCGATCCCAAGCTTGATCAGATCCTTTGGGCGCATTTGCTTGTTCTGAGCCATTGAGTTATTGATGATTACCTGGATTGCATTGGCGGGACCAATTAGGTTCGGCAGTAGCCAGGTGCCACCCCAACCAGGGATAAGGCCGAGGAAAACCTCAGGTAGCGCGAGCCCGGCCGCGCCGGTCGACACGGTGCGGTAGGTGCAATGCAGGCCCAGTTCGAGCCCGCCGCCCATCGCGGCTCCATTGATGTAGGCGAAGGTTGGTATCGGCAATTCCCCCAGGCGTCGAAAGACCCGATGCCCAAGTTCGGTGATCGCGCGTGCGGCTTCGATGCTGTTTATTAGGTCGACCCCACTGAGGTCGGCGCCCACCGCGAAGACAAATGGCTTACCGGTAACGGCCACCGCGGCAATATCGGCAAGCTTCGCGACTTCGCTCAAGGCGTCGGCTAGTGCGGTCAGGCCGCCGGGCCCAAATGTTGACGGCCGAGTGTGGTCTTGGTCATTGTCCAAGGTAATCAAGGCGAGCCGGCCAGCAGCCAGTGGCAATTCCAGTAACCGCACTTTTGCGTGCGTCACCACCTCACCGGCAAACGCCGAGGGCAGTTCGGTGCGCACATCTTCGGTACTCACGCGGAACCCCCTTGAAAGTTGGTGTTTTCCCAGATGACGGTGCCGCCCATGCCCAAGCCGATGCACATTGTGGTGATCCCGTAGCGGGTGGACGGATTGTTTTCGAAGTCCTTAGCAAGGTAACTCATCAGTCGAATACCACTTGACGCCAGTGGATGACCGACGGCAATGGCACCACCGAGCGGATTCACCCGGGGATCGTCATCGGCGATCCCGAAATGGTCGAGGAACGCCAGCACCTGAACCGCGAAGGCCTCGTGGATCTCGAATAGATCAATATCAGCGATGGTCAGGCCTGCGCGATCGAGCGCCTTCTGGGTGCTCGGCACTGGACCGACCCCCATCACCTCCGGCGCGACACCGGCAAAGGCAAAGCCAACCATTCGCATTCTCTTGGCCAAGCCGAGTTCATCAGCGCTGGACTCATTTGCCAGCAGGCATGCGGTAGCCCCATCGGTAAGACCCGAACTGTTTCCGGCGGTTACGCGCCCGCGCGGGCGAAATGGCGTCTTGAGGGTGGCCAGGCCAGCAAGCGAGGTACCTGGACGTGGACATTCGTCAACACTGACCAAATCCCAACCCAATTCGGGGCTGCGTACCGCCACCGGGACGATTTCACCTTGCAGCATGCCATTGGCGTACGCCTTGGCCGTCTTCTCCTGCGAGGCGACCGCGAATGCATCGGCCCGTGCTTTCGTCAATTGCGGGAATCGATCATGCAGATTCTCGGCGGTCATACCCATCTGCAGTGCCTCGGGATCAACGAGGCGCTCGGCCAAGAAGCGCGGATTAGGATCGATACCTTCACCCATTGGGTGCCGCCCCATGTGCTCGACGCCACCGGCCAACGCGATGTCGTAGACACCGGCCATGATCCCAGCCGACAAGGTCGTGACCGCGGTCATGGCACCGGCGCACATTCGGTCGACAGAATAGCCGGGGACCGAAACCGGTAACCCGGACAAAATCGCCGCGGTCCGTCCAAGGGTTAGCCCTTGGTCCCCGATCTGGGTGGTAGCGGCCACCGCCACATCGTCAATGCGATCTGGTGGCAGCGACGGATTTCGCCGAAGTAGCTCCCGGAAAGCCTTGACTACTAGGTCATCTGCGCGGGCACCACCTAGGGCGCTGCCGGCTTTAGCAAACGGCGTTCGGACGCCGTCAACGAAGACCACTTGCTGGATCGTGGCGCCATGGTTGGCTGGGCTCACGGTTACTCCTCAGGTTGGATAACCCGATATTACTCGCCAGTAACAAAACTTGCTACTCGCTGGTAACGGGTTTTTTCACCTGGGCCGACATCGAAGCCATGAGACCTGGGCCGACTAATTCGATTTGCCAGGGCCGGGCGCCGCCGGCCCTTAGTGCCTCGGGTAGCTCGTGCGGTGGGATTGGGGGAGTCCAGCAGACCCGGCGGACCAGCTCGGGGCTGATCAGGTTCTCCACCGGCACCAGGACCTGCTCGGAGAGCTCCAAAAGGTGCGCCCTGGCCGATTCAAGTCGCGCAAAGGCCAGCGGGTCGCGTTCGGCCCAGGCCCGGGGCGCCGGCGGGCCGCCCGCGGGTAAGGAAGCGGCTGGCAGTTCTGACTCCGGCAAGGCAAGTGCGGTGCTGATCGCCGCCCACCAGCTAGCCCGCCGACGGGTTTGCCCGCGTCCGTTGAACTCCTTGATGGCGCCCAAGGCCTGCGGTGTTTCCGGTAGCAAAGTTGCTGCGGCAGCAATCGCCGCATCGGGCAGGATGCGACCCGGCGCGATGTCTTCACGCTGGGCAGCACCATCACGAGCCAGCCACAGCGCTCGAACCACGGCAAGCGCGCGCGGCCTTCGAATCTTATGAATCCCAGATGTTCGCCGCCACGGATCATCGCCTCTATCGCGCGGGGTATACGACAACAACGCCGCAAACTCCTGCAGGGCCCAAGTGAGCTTGCCAGCCCGTTCGAGCTCGGCATACATGACATCGCGCAGCTCGACTAGCAACTCCACGTCTAGAGCCGCATAAAGCAGTTGCGCAGGGGTAAGTGGTCGAAGTGACCAGTCTGCAGCGCCATGCCCTTTCTCTAGGTGCGCGCCGAGCTCACTGGAAACCAAGTGCCCGAGGCTAACGCGTTCGCGTCCGAGCAGCCGTCCGGCTAGTTCGGTGTCAAAAAGTCGCGATGGGCGTAGGCCAATCTCGGCTAGACAGGGGAGGTCTTGGGTTGCCGCGTGCAAGATCCATTCGACCCCCTTCGTCGCCTCTTGGATGACTGAAAGATCCGGTACCGAGATCGGATCGATCAGCGCGGTGCCGGCGCCTACGCGGCGCAGTTGCACCAGATAAGCCCGCTGGCTGTACTTGAAACCGGAGGCTCGTTCGGCATCCAATGCCAGTGGACCGGTTGCCACCCGTAGTCGCTCGGCGTATTCCCCAAGCGCAGCCGCGGTGGTTATAACATCCGGTACGGGCTCGCGGGGAGCGAACGGACTAGGGGCTGCCTCCTGCGTGCTCAGATCTTCGGGGGCCGGGGTTGTCACTGTCAGCCGCGGCTACGTCGGCGCGGCGCGCTTACCTGAGCTATGCCAGGTGGCATCGGCATCAGGCCGGCGGCGTGTGCGAGTAGCTCGAGCCAAGCCCCGACATGACGGTCCATGACCAACTGGACCGGTGACCCGTCGGTTGCCACCGGGGTCCAGGAGGCGCGAATCTCTATGAAGCCGTCAGTTGGGCGGTCAGCCATTGACCCAAACGACTGCCCAGAACTGCAAGTCACGGTGCCACCGGCTTGGGTGCACTCGGCGTCGGAGCCGGCGAGTGACTCCACTAGCCAACTCCAGCCCACCTCGTGCAGCAGCGGATCACCAATCAGATCGGCTTCCAGGGCGGCGCGCACGAACACGACGGCCCGAAAGGTGCCATCCCACTCCTCGACGCCATCGGGGTCATGCAGGAGAACAAAACGCCCGGAGGCGGGGTCGGTGCCCGGATCGACGCTCTCCGCGGTTAGCGCCAAGGCGCTCGGGGCGAGGCGGGCCGGCGCCGGCGCTTCATCGAGGGCGAACTCCGGGCGGACCACCACCGATCGCACCCGGACAAGCGCTTCGGCGAAGGCGTCGGCGGTCGCAGGTACGGATCTCACCTTCGCAGGTTACGGCCCACGCTGGGTGCCGGCCGACCTTGGCGCGCCGAACGGGACCCGGTTTCCGGCCTGCCCACGCAAATAGTGGGCCGGGATATTGCGGTGTTCAGGTACTGGGCTGCATCCGTAGGGAAATCGAGTTGATGCAGTACCGCAGGTCGGTTGGCGTGTCGTAGCCCTCGCCTTCGAATACGTGGCCCAGGTGCCCGCCGCAGGATGCGCATCGCACCTCGGTACGGACCCGACCCATGGCGGAATCCTCAAGGTATACAACGGATTCCTTCGCCAAGGGCTCGAAGAAACTTGGCCAGCCACAATGTGAGTCGAACTTGCCGGAGCTTCGAAACAACTCCGATCCACAGGCCCGGCAGGAGTAGATTCCCTCGGTTTTGGTATCGGTGTATTCACCCACGAATGGGGCTTCGGTACCTGCCTCGCGCAGCACGTGGTATTCCTGCGGGGTCAGCGAGCTCGCCCAAAAATCTTCGGGCTCTTGGACCGGGTATTCGGTACCGTCGGGGCGCGTTGGGCCGTCGCGACGCGGAGAGGATTGACTCATGCTGGCATTGTAGTTGGATGCGCGCCCGGTTAAGGTGCCACTGTGAGCGACATCCTCGATACCCAAACCAGATGGCTAAGCGACGAGGAGCTTGCCACGGCTCGCGGCCAACTGCCGCTTGTCTATGTCGATGCGGTACCAGTACGCACAGATGCCAATGGTGAAGTCACCCGGGTGGGGCTGTTACTTAGAGCGATGCCCGATGGCAATATCTCTCGTGCGGTGGTATCCGGGCGGGTTATGTATGGCGAACGTATTCGTGATGCCCTAGTTCGTCATCTAGAGAAGGACCTAGGTCCAATGGCGATGCCGCAGATTCCGCCCACCGCGCAGCCATTTAGCGTGGTCGAGTACTTCCCGGACCCCACAGTGACCGGCTTCCATGATCCACGTCAGCATGCGGTCGCAATGGCCTACGTGGTGCCGATTTCGGGGGATTGCGCGGCTTCGCAAGACGCCTTAGATCTGGTTTGGGTTACACCCGCCGAAGCTTCCACCCCAGCCTTCCAAGCGGAGATGAGTGGCGGCCAGGGTCGGCTGGTAAAAATGGCCCTTGCCTACTGCGGCGTGCTGTTTTCCTAGTCGGATTTCTGGTGCGGGGTCGGGTCATACGGATCTAGCCCCAGCAGGGTTTCATCCTCTGGGGTAAGAGCCGACGCATCATCAGGCCCGTCATCGTCGAAGCCGTCACCAATTGCATCTCCAGCTGGCGCGATGATGTGCATTGCGAACTCCTCGGCGCTGAGCCAACGGTGCGTGTTCAGGCCACCGGCAGGCAGCGGATCATCGCTGAAGTCATCGGCCTACTCGGCCGAGAGCAGATCCTCAACATCTTCGAGGGGGTAACCACGCCCAGCGCTGACCTCCCGGCCGCCAACTGCACCGGCTGCCTGCAGATCAATTGCCTCCCGCAGCAACCCAGCTTGATCCGCGGCGTCGCCGCTTCGGTCGAAGTTCCTGCTGGTCGCCATGACACTCGCCTCCTTAACGCCACGGTAGGCCGATGCCGTAGCTTCCGGCAGGGACCTGGGTCGACCATGCCAAGGTCCAAGGGCCCGGGGTGCCGAGAGTTCGGACATCTGCAAGGCTGCTCCCATGACCGCATTGATCGACAATGTCTCCGAGCAGCGACTTCTGATGGATTTGGAGCCGGTGGTTGAGGTCGAACTCAACCGCCACTTGGCTTCCGCGAAGGAGTGGTTTCCGCATGAGTACATCCCATGGAATCTCGGCGAAGACTTCGCCGGCCCGCTAGCCGGAAAACAGTGGAGCCCGCAGGAGCAACGCTTTAGTGAAGTTGCGCGAACGAGTTTGATCATCAACTTGCTAACCGAGGACAACCTGCCCAGCTACCACCATGAGATCGCCACCTTCTTAGGCCTTGATGGCCCATGGGGGCATTGGGTCGGGCGCTGGACAGCAGAAGAGGGCCGCCATGGCATGGCTATCCGTGACTACCTCCTAGTTACCCGCGCCGTTGACCCGGTAGCCCTCGAGCGCGCGCGAATGGTCCACATGACCGAAGGGTTCAAGGCAATTCACCCGGGGGTGCTGGCCGGGCTGTCATACGTCTCCTTCCAGGAACTTGCTACCCGGGTGTCCCATCGCAATACCGGCACCGCAACCGGTGACCCGATTGCCGAGCAGTTGTTGGCGCGGATCGCACTTGATGAGAACCTGCACATGATCTTTTACCGAAACCTGATGTCTGCGGCATTCGACATCACCCCGGATGCCACCATGCGAGCGGTCACTGAAAGTGTCCGAGACTTCGCAATGCCCGGAAACGGTATTGAGGGCTTCACCCGTAAGGCGGTGGAGATTGCGGTCGCCGGGATTTATGACCTACGCCAGCACAAGGATGAGGTGCTAATGCCGGTTCTGCGTAAGTGGCGGGTCTTCGAACGTAGTGATTTCGGCCCGGCGGGGGAGGCGGCGCGCCTGGAACTGTCAGGGTTTTTGGAGACGATGGAAGCCTCGGCTACCCGCTTTGAGGACAAGCGCGAGGTTTTAAGAGCCCGCCTCGCAGTGAAGGACTAGTCCCCTTTGCACTGCCCTGTTGTGCGCCACCTCCGAGGTGAGAGGCATGTCACTAGGCTAATTGCATGGCGGCCCCGACATCGGCGCCGGCCACGGGATATCAGCTTGTTAGCCGGGTCCCGCGTGTGGTTATCGGCCCGCTCGCGTTTTGCTATTGCGATTTGGCGGGTTTGATGTTGTAATAAAAAAGCGGTGATGGCGCCGCTAGCCTTTCCACAATTGCTGACGCAAAGGACGTTAATCTGATGCCAAATATTGATATTGCTACCCCAGCAAGTTCCGCGCCAACCGATCGGCTCGCCCTCGGTGTTGGTTGGGTACGCCCCGGTGCGGGTGGTATCGGCGGTACCCTAAACCCCGGCTCCGCTGAGACCGGTTTAAAGTGGTTTCACTTTGTGTGCGGGTGCTTTGAGGGTAACGATGAGTAGCACCCTTCCCCGCCGCTAGGTGGGGTGTTGATATCTCGTGACCGACCCCAGGCCGCTATTGGTCTGGGGTCGGTTGGTATCTGAGCACCATGGCCACTGAGGCGAGCGGTATCTAACTACGCTAAATGCATGGAGGCCCGGACGCCGTATACAGCAGTGATATTCACCTCGACACGTACCGAGCACCATGATTTGGAATATGCCTATTGGTCAGATCAGATGACCACGCTCGTTCGCGAGCAACCCGGGTACCTTGGTCATACGAGCGTGCGAGATCCAGTAACTCGCGAGGGCATCACGGTGTCGTATTTCACCGATGACGAGGCCGCTGCCGCCTGGAAGCGGGTAGCCCAGCACGAAATTGCTCAGCAAATGGGTCGTGAGGTGTTCTATTCCGAGTACCGCGTTGAAGTCACCACGGTATTTCGAACATACCGTGCCAAGATCTAGCCATGACAACAAACGGGCCCGATGCGATGGATGGCAACACCGCGAGCACTGAACTAGCCGAGTCATCGGTCCCTTGGTCGGCCCGGTCACCGCAGCGATGGATATTCGCGATAGCCGCCGTCGCACTCACCGTAGCCATCGTCATTGCAGCACTGGGTTCAATACGAGCCGGTGAGGGCTCCGTGGTGCCGTTCTTGATGCTGCTGGTCGGTCCGGTTCTCGGTGGTTTCTACTTTTGGTACTTCGCGATTAGAAGGTGGTGACGGCAACGAACGTCAATGCCAGCGATGCACCGGCGCGGGCCGGCATCATTCTCCTCACCCTGATCGCTGGCGCCGTAGTGGCCAATGTCAATACTTCGATCTCTAATGTGGCCCTGCCAGCAATTGGCAAGGCACTAACCGCAACCGACACCCAACTCACTGGTATCACCGACGCCTATCAACTCGGTATCGCTTCGACGGTTCTGTATCTCGGGGCGGTTGGCGATCGACATGGTCGGCGCAAACTGCTGCTGATTGGTGCAGCACTGTGTGTTCCCTTTTCGATTCTCTCGGCCCTTGCCCCGTCGCCAGAGGCACTCATAATCGCGCAGATTGCCGTCGGGGTCGCCTGCGGGATGCTGTACCCGACGACTTTGTCGTTGATCACTTCGCTCTGGCAGGGCACTAGCAAGACAAAGGCGATGGCGCTGTGGACCGGGATCGGAACTGGCACTTCAGTACTCGGCCCGATAATCGGTGGCTGGATGCTTGGGGAGTTTTGGTGGGGATCGGTCTTCTTGATCACGGTACCGATCGCGGTGGCCGTACTTAGCCTAGGGTTTTTTGTCCTTCCCAAGAGGGCGGGCGAGTCGTCAACCCAGGTTGACCATGCGGGTGGCGGTTTGAGCGTTGTCATGATCGCCGCATTTGTTCTCGGAATCATCTTGTTGCCGCAGGGTTTCACCCCGGTGGTCGGAGTGCTCTTCGCCGCGGCCTTGGTCGCGGGCGCAATCTTCGCTCGGCGTGAACGCCGCGCGATCAACCCACTATTTGATTTAAGGGCGGCTGCCGTACCAACTTTTTGGGTGGCATTCGTTGCTGGGTTAATCGCCTTCGGGGCGCTGATTGGTGCACTCTTCATCGGTCAGCAATTCACGCAAAATGTACTCGGCCAGTCGGCACTGACCGCGGTGCTACTAACCCTTGGCCTGGCCGTCACCTTGATCCCTGCGTCGATTCTCTCGGGGCGCATGATCACCGCGCGTGGCACGCGAGCCCCATTCGCACTGGGCCTGGCTTGCGTCGCTGTTGGCTTCGTTGAGATTTTCTTCCTTTGGTACCCGGGTACGTCCTTGGCTTGGGTGTTAATCGCCTACTTGATCATTGGGTCCGGAATCGGCTTCGCATCGACCGCCGCGATGCGTTCACTTAGTTTGTCGCTCCCGATCAGCAAGGCGGGCATGAGTTCGGGGTCTGCGGACTTGACCAAGGACTTAGGCGGCGCGGTGTTTCAGGCCCTGCTCGGCACCATTTTGGCAATTGGCTACAGCAGTTACCTGACAAAGGGCATGAGCAAGCTTCCGACATCAACTCTAGGTGAACTTGGAGCACAAGGTCAGCAGGAGATTGTCTCGTCCTATGAGGAGGCGGAGGGAGTCGCTGCCACCTTGCCGACAGGTGATGCGACCGCACTCATCACCG
>SXGR01565171.1_pt1 | contig 40426 bp, 35 predicted proteins | sample 3174711 | NCBI WGS metagenome assembly SXGR01 (sample SAMN11356860, study PRJNA531348) | freshwater metagenome | isolation source: freshwater sample F1-60 | place: China: Fuxian Lake, Yuxi | collected 2017-12-25
AATACACCCGCATCACGATCTCGAGGTCCCGAGCGAGCCGCGAGCGTTCAGCCACCAACCGGCCCGCGTACTCGCGCGCCGCTTCTGGATCGTGGATGGAACAGGGTCCGATGATGACCAGCATCCGGTCATCCATCCCGTGCAGAATCCGGTGTATTGCCTGCCTGGAACCCGCCACCACCAGGGCGGTGGTGTCATCAAGCGGATACTCGCGCAGCAGATGAGCGGGCGGGGACAACTCGCGGTAGCCTCGGATCCGGGTGTCATCGGTGGTGACGCTCATGGTGCTCGACTCCAGTGAACATAAAACAGGGCGGGGCCCGCTGCGGCACGGGCGCCGGAAAAACAAAACCGCCGGGGGTTGAGGCCGGCGGTCTTTGTCGGGTTGGATTCGTGTCAGCTGCGAACGCGGTCCCGACTCAGTCCGCCGGCGGGCGGAAAGCCGAAAAACGAATAAAACTCAAAATAACGGGTCGCAGTGCACATGCACTCGAGTGTAGCCGCAGCCCGCACCGCGCTGCAAGCCGGCGCGGGTTCCGGTCTGCTAGCATCCAACGCCGTTTCCCTGCCTGATGTTCGTTCACGGAGCCGACATGCCCAGCCCCGATCGCGAAGCGACCCTGCTCGCCCTCTATCGAACCATGGCGCGCATCCGCGCTTTTGAAGACGCAGCCGAAGTGGCCAGTCGCGGCGGCCTGGCGGCCTGGGGACCGCAAGCCGATCAGGCAACTGGCGGCGTGCCTGCGCAAGTGCGTGGCCCCCTTCACCTGTCCACTGGCCAGGAAGCCGTACCGGCGGGCGTCTGCGCACACCTGAGCCCTGCTGACCCGATCACCTCCACGCATCGCGGACACGGCCACACCCTCGCCAAGGGCGCCGATCTCACCCGGATGATGATGGAGCTCTTCGGCAAGGCGGGCGGTTTCTGCGGCGGCCGGGGCGGCTCCATGCACATCGCCGACTTTTCGGTCGGTATGCTGGGTGCCAACGGCGTGGTTGCAGCCAGCATCCCCATCGCAGTCGGTGCCGCGCACGCCATCCGGCTGCAGGGCCGCCCGGCGATCGCTACCGCATTCTTTGGCGACGGTGCCATCAACCGGGGGCCGTTCGCGGAAAGTCTCAACTGGGCAGCCGCCTACCATCTGCCCCTGCTCTTCGTATGCGAAGACAATCAGTGGTCAGCCACCACGCGCACCGATACGCTGTCAGCCGGAGGCGGCGCAGCCGCGCGGGCCCGCGCTTACGGTATCGAGGCGGTGGAGGTCGACGGCAATGATGTCGAGGCGGTCCACGCCTGCGCGGGCGAGCTCGTTGCCAGGGTACGGGCCGAGGCCCGACCCGCGCTGATCCATGCGCGCACCTACCGCTTCAAGGGTCATGTGTCGGTTGACCCGGCCGCCTACCGCGATCCGGCCGAGCTCGCGCGAGCGCTCGAGCGCGATCCAATCGCCCTCGCCCGCAAACGGCTGAGCGAGCTCGGTGACGCGCTCGCAACAGCCGCGGTGATCGACGATGAAGCACGCGCCGAGGTCACGGCTGCGCTCGCGGCCGCGGCCGCTGCACCCTGGCCGTCAGTCACCGCGGCCTTCGAAGAGATTCAAAGCACGGGAGCCGGAAAATGGCTGTGAGCACCTACTCTCAAGCAGCGGTCGATGCTCTCTCGACCGCCATGCAGGCTGACCCGTCGGTGATTGCGATGGGGGAAGATATCGGCCGGGGCGGAATCTTCGGCCAATACCGTGGACTGCAGGCCAAATTTGGTGCCTCGCGCGTGATCGATACACCGATCTCGGAGGCCACAATCGTGGGCGCGGCAGTCGGCATGGCACTCACCGGCATGCGGCCGGTCGTCGAACTGCGGGTGGTCGATTTCGCGCTCTGCGCCATGGATGAAATCGTCAATCAGGCTGCCAAGAACCGCTACATGTTCGGCGGCCAGGGGCGGGTCCCGGTCGTGCTGCGGATGCCGATCGGTATCTGGTCATCATCGGCCGCGCAGCATTCGCAGTCACTCGAGAGCTGGTTTGCACACATTCCCGGACTGGTGGTGGTTGCGCCCGCCACGCCGCAGGACAACCACGATCTGCTGCAGGCCGCGCTCGCGTGTGGCGACCCGGTGGCCTATCTGGAGCACAAGGAGCTGTGGTCGATAGAGGGCGAGGTCGTCGCCTCTGAGGCGCTCCCGATCGGCCGCGCCCGCATCGTGCGGCCGGGACGTGGCCTCACCATCGTGAGCTGGAGCCGTTCCGTACACCAGTGCGCAGAGGCCTGCGAGGCGCTCGCATCGCAGGGCATAAGCGCCGAGCTCATCGACCTGCGCACGCTCTGGCCCTGGGACCGCGAGACCGTTTTGGCCTCCGCCGCCCGAACAGGACGCCTTCTGATTGTCCACGAGGCCGTGCAGGTCGCAGGCTTTGGCGCCGAAATCGCCGCCACCATCGCCGAACTTGCGCCCGAGGTGCGGCTCGCCCGCCTGGGGGCGCTGCGCATTCCGGTGGGCTATTCGCCGGGGCTCGAGGCCCAGGCGCGGCTCACCCCAGACGCCATCGCCGCCCGGGCTCGGGCTCTGGCAACCTGATCGAGCGCGGCCAGAGCGCGCCGCTGCACTAGAATGCCGATTGCAGCATCGGTCTGTGACCGTTGCGTTGCCATCGATCACCGCTAATCAGGAGACAATCCATGGACCGTCGCTCAGTCTTGAAGGCCGGCACCGCCGGTGCCACCGCGCTCACCGCTCCGTTCATCATCCGCCCGTCACACGCGCAGCAATACCGCGCTGAGTATCGGCTGTCGACCGTGGTGGGGCCCGCCTTCCCTTGGGGCAAGGGCGGCGAGATCTGGGGCAACCTGGTGCGTGAACGCACCCAGGGCCGGATCAACATCAAGATGTATCCCGGCGTGTCGCTCATCAACGGCGACCAGACGCGTGAATTCTCCGCCATTCGTCAGGGCGTGATCGATATGTCCATCGGCTCGACCATCAACTGGTCGCCGCAGGTGAAAGAGCTGAACCTGTTCTCGCTACCCTTCCTGTCGCAGGACCACGCAGGACTTGATGCCATCACCGGCAGCGAGGCGGGTCAACGCACCATTCAGATTGTCGAAAAAGCGGGCGTGGTGCCGCTTGCCTGGGGCGAAAACGGATTCCGTGAGCTCACCAATTCGCGCCGCGAGATCCGGTCGCCCGCCGACATGAAAGGGCTCAAGTTCCGAATTGTAGGTTCACCCATTTTCACCGATGTGTTCACCGCGCTCGGTGCCAACCCCACGCAGATGAGCTGGGCCGACGCGCAGCCCGCACTCGCCTCGGGTGCGGTGGAGGGTCAGGAGAACCCGATGCACATCTTCACCGCGGCCAAGCTCCACACGCTCGCGCAGAAGTTCGTGACCCGTTGGGGCTATGTCGCAGACCCCCTCATCTTCGTGGTCAATCGCGAGGTCTGGCAGTCATGGTCGCCCGCTGATCAGGAAATCGTGCGCGCATCGGCCATTGAGGCCGGCAAGCAGGAAATCGCCATTGCTCGCAAGGGTCTCACCAAGACCGACACCTCCATGATCCGCGAGGTTGAGGCGCTGGGCGTCAAGGTCACCGAGCTCACGCCGGCGGAGAAGGCCGAGTTCCAGCGCGTGCTGAAACCGGTCTACGACAAGTGGGCCAAGACCATCGGTTCCGACCTGGTGAAGATCGCTGAAGATGCGGTCGCGCGCCGCAGCTGATCCTCTAGCATCGTGACCGAATCCCCGCCGCCCCCGGCTTGTGCGCCTGTCGCCGAGCCGGGACTGGCGCCGGGGCCTTCGACCCCGCGGCGCCTTCTGCCCGAAGACCGCATCGGCGCGGTGCTGATGGCACTGCTCGCCCTCATTACCTTTGCCAATGTGGTGGTCCGGTATCTCACGGACCAATCGTTTGCCTGGACCGAAGAATTGTCGGTCGTGCTGATGGTGCTGCTCACCATGGTGGCGGCCAGCGCCGCTGTCGTCCGTAACGTGCATGTCCGGATCGAGGTGCTGATTGACGGTGCTTCGCCCGCCCGGGCGCGCGCCCTCGAATCGCTCGCCGCACTCGCGTCCGTGATCGCCTGGCTGCTACTCACTGGTCTGGGCTCGCGACTCGCCTGGGATGACTACCGGTTCGATGTCACTACCCCTGGAATCGGGCTGCCGCAGTGGTGGTACACGATCTGGCTGCCCATCCTGGCGCTCCTCCTCGCCGCACGCTGCATGCAGCGCCTGGTGAGACTCTGGGCACCCAAATCGTGACCGGTCTGCTTATCTTTGTGGTCTTCATTGCGCTGATGGTGGCGGGTGTACCGATCGGCATCGCACTGATGCTGGGTGGTGCAGTCGGCATAGGCGTGGGCGGACTCGGCTGGCTCGCGATTCCGAATAATTTTTATTCCGGGATCGCGAAGTACCCGTTGCTTGCGCTACCCATGTTCGTGTTGGTGGGAGCCATCTTCGACCGCTCCGGGGTGGCTAAACGCCTGGTCGACTTTGCGATCGCCATCGTGGGGCGCGGGCCGGGCATGCTGCCGCTCGTTGCGATTGCGGTGGCGATGTTCCTGGGCGGCATCTCTGGGTCGGGGCCGGCAAACGCCGCAGCCGTCGGTGGCGTGATGCTTGCAGCCATGGCGCGGGCGGGTTATCCACCCGCCTACTCGGCGAGCGTGATCGGTGCGGCTGCGGCCACCGATATCCTCATTCCGCCCTCCATCGCCTTCATCGTCTATTCGGTGATGGTACCGGGGGCATCGGTTCCCGCACTGTTCGCAGCCGGGATGATTCCCGGCATCCTCGCGGGCCTCGCCCTCATCGTGCCGGCAGTCTGGCTCGCCCGGCGACACGGCTTCGGCGCGGCCGAGGCCGACGAGCCACGCCCGCCATTTTGGCGGGCGCTGCGTGAGGCCACCTGGGGGCTGTTCGCGCCCGTGCTGATTCTGGGCGGGATGCGCGCGGGCTGGTTCACCCCAACGGAAGCTGCGGTAGTCGCGGTGTTTTACGGTCTCTTCGTAGGCATGTTCATTCACCGAACCATCCGCCTGCGCGACCTCACCAATATCCTGGTCGAGGCGGCCGAGTTATCGGGCGTGATCATGATCGTGATCGCGCTTGCAAGCATCTTCGCCTATGCGGTGAACACGCTTGGCATCGTTGATCCGCTCGCCCGCGCGATACTGGACAGCGGTATCGGGTCATTCGGCGCATTGGCAGTAATCATCATCGTGCTGTTGTTTGTCGGCATGGTGCTCGACGGCGTATCAATCTTTCTGATTTTCGTGCCGCTCCTGATGCCGCTGATGAAGGCCTACGGCTGGCACCCGGTATGGTTTGGCGTTCTGCTCACCTACATGGTGGCGATCGGCCAGTTCACGCCGCCGGTGGCGGTCAACCTGATGGTCTCAGCGCGGCTCGCGGGTGTTCGGATCGAACAGACCGTGCCGTGGGTCATGTGGCTGGTCTTTGCGATGGGCGTGGTGTTGGTGGCGGTTGTAGCCATCCCCGACCTCGCCTTGTGGCTGCCACGGGTGCTCGGTTACTGAGGCTGCCACGCCGGCCACCCCGCAGCGTCAGCCCGTTCCGCCCACGGTCAGGCCTTCGATGCGCAGGGTCGGCTGGCCCACGCCAACCGGTACGCTCTGTCCGTCCTTGCCACAGACGCCGACGCCTGAATCAAGCCGCATGTCGTTGCCGATGAGTGTCACGCGCTTGAGCGCCTCCGGGCCGTCTCCAATCAGCGTCGCGCCTTTCACCGGATATTGCAGCTTGCCGTTTTCTACCCACCAGGCCTCGGAAGCGGAGAAAACGAACTTACCGTTGGTGATGTCAACCTGACCACCGCCGAAATTGGCAGCGTAGATACCGCGATCCACCGACGCGATGATTTCTTTCGGATCACGCGTACCCGACAGCATGAAAGTATTGGTCATGCGAGGCATGGGCAGATGCGCGAATGATTCGCGCCTGCCGTTCCCGGTGATCGCCGACCGCGACAGCCGTGCGTTCAACATGTCCTGCATGTAGCCCCGCAGAATACCGTCTTCGATCAGCACGTTACGCTGTGTGGGATGACCCTCGTCGTCGATGTTGAGCGACCCTCTCCGGCCGGCGAGGGTGCCGTCGTCGACTACCGTGACCCCGGGGGCCGCTACCCGCTCGCCAACCCGACCCGAAAACACCGACGAGCCCTTACGATTGAAATCGCCTTCCAGACCATGTCCGACGGCCTCGTGCAGAAGAACCCCTGGCCATCCCGCACCAAGCACCACGGTCATGGTGCCGGCGGGCGCCGGCCGCGCCTCCAAATTGGTGAGCGCCGCTTTCACCGCCTCGTCGACGTAGCGCGACAGCGCTGCATCATCAAAGACATCGAAACCCGAGCGCCCGCCACCGCCGCTATGCCCCTGCTCGCGGCGCCCGGCCTGCTCAGCGATGACCGTGACCGACAGGCGAACCAGCGGCCGTACATCGGCTGCGATCAGGCCATCGGAACGGGCCACCAGCACGACGTCATACTCGCCCGCGAGGCCCGCCATGACCTGCACGACGCGCGGGTCGCGGGCGCGCGCCATGGCTTCGACCCGCTCCAGCAGTGCCACCTTGGCCGCCGCTTCCATGCCGATGATCGGGTCATCACGACCATACAGCGCGTGACCCCCTGAACCCTTCATCGCCGAGGCCACCTTCACACGCCCGCTACCTCGCCGGGCAATGGTACGGGTGGCCTGAGCCGCAGAGCGAAGTGCGTCGAGACTGATGTCATCGGAATAGGCGAACGCGGTCTTATCCCCACTCACCGCGCGCACCCCCACCCCGCGATCGATCGAGAAACTGCCGGACTTAACGATGCCTTCCTCGAGGCTCCAGCCTTCACTGCGCGTGAACTGGAAGTAGAGATCGGCATGGTCCACCCGATGCTCGAAAATTTCAGCGAGCACCCGCTGTAACCGCGATTCGTCGAGGCCATAGGGTTCAAGGAGTAGCGATCGGGCGACTGCCAGATGCTGGAGGGGGGGGTGCGTAAGTTTCATGTTGAGATCCTAACTCAGGCGAGGCGGTGCGCGCAGCGACCACCCGACGGTCAGCGGGGCGCAGGCGCCGCCGGCACATCAAACCGGGGACGGGCGCGCTCCACGACACTCGGGTCGGCCCACGAACCCGTAACGTCGTACTCGTAGGAAAACATGTCCTGGAGCGGCTTGCGGAATGCCCACTGTGCAAGAAAGGTTCCGAGCCCGATTGCCGGGTTGGCCACGGCGGCATAGGCAAGCGAGGCGAGGCCTGCATTGAGTTCCGGCCGCACCTCGACGCGCAGCTTCTGGGTCTCATCGGCAAGGTTCACCGAGCCGCGAATACCTACCTGCGCCTGGACCCCCCGCATGCGGAAATCGTTGGTGGTGGCCACGCCCGAAGCGATCGCGGCCCGGCCGCCTATCTGATCGAAGGCAAAGCCCTCGGCAAAGATGTCGCGAAAATCGAGCGATAGCCGCCGCGGCAGCGACTGCAAGTTCAGTACGCCGATCAGCTTGCTCAGCCCTGGCTCGGTTTTTAGAAACTGCCCCTTACCGGCCTGAAAATCGAGTTCGCCGGTGAGTGACCCATAATCGATGGCAAGCGGCGAGCCCTCCCAACGTACGTTTCCAGCGAGCCGCCCTGGACCGCCGCCGCTCACTGCACCGACCACGCCGAAGGTTTCCAGCAGACGCGCAGGTTCGCGAATGCCCAGTTCAAAATTGAGCGCGGTCCAGCGTGCCGCCCCCAGCCGGCTCGCTTCCCAGGTGCCGGTTGCGTCAAGACGCCCGCCCGGATGGTCGATTCGTAGCCGCTCAAGCTGCCACGCCGGGTGGTCGCCGTCGGCCGCGTTGGCGGCGCGCAGACTCATCTGCCCGAGTTCGCGACCGGACAGGATCAGCTTGTCGGTCTCAATGTCCAGCGCGGGCAGCCGCGTGGGCGCGGTATCCAGCAAGCGTTCGATGTCGCTCTGACGGTTACGCGGCACATTCAGCACCGAGAGCCGCGCCTGAACCGCACCGGCGGGCAGACCGACGCGGGCTGGCTGCCATGCCACCAGTCCGTTGATCTCGCGCGCGGCAATACTGGCGCGCCACATGTTGTCCAGCCGCGTCGCGCCTAGCACCACACCGGTGAAATCTTTTCCGCCGACGATCAGCGAATCGGTGATCAGCGACACACGGTTAAGTGCGATGCGCTCGGCCAGGCGCCCACCCCGCATGGGGATGTGCGTAGCGTCGGCGCGCGCCGACGCACCGGGTGGCGGCGGCGCCAGGGCGCGCTCCCACTCGCTCATGTCGAGGCGCGGGATGCGGAGGTCGAGCGCCATGCCCTCCGATGGCAGCTGGGCGGGGGTACCGATGGCAATGACCGCCCTTGCCGCATTCGGCGCGGCCGAGCGCTCGAAAATTGCTTGAACATCGTCTCGCAAGCTGATGCGAACGGTCTCAGCCCGCTGCGAGTCGCGCGGACGGATCCAGTCGACGGTCAAGGGCCAGACGCCGCCAGGCTTCTTCGCAAACGGCGCAGGAAAGGCGCTGCCGATCGATTCGAGCCGCGATTCGAGGCGCCCATGAACGCCCTGCGGACCCATATCAATGCTCGCCTGCCAGTCAGCATGCCCCGTGATCTGATCGATCCGCAGGTCAGGAAACAAAACCCCCAGTTCGGCCGCCGGCAACGCTCCCTGCGCGTCGATCCGGAGCGCCCTGCCAATCGGGGCGTTTAGCCTGACCTGTAACGGCCTGCCCAGCCAGCGGGCATTGAGCGACTCCGCACGAATGCCTCGCGCATCGAATCGGATCTCGCCCGCAATACCGGTGAAAGCAGGCGCACCGGGCGCCAGGCGCAGCTCATTGCCGTTGAAAACCACCCGGCCGCTGTAGCCGGTTGCGCCCCCCTGGCCCAGACCGATATCGAGGTCGAGCGCGAGGTCGGCTGCGCCCCCGGTCTGCCAGGCCTTCACCTGAGGATCCACGCCACTCCCGATCGGGCTGGCGTAGACATAGTGCAGCATCGTGGCGAGTGGCCCCTGCGCCAGGCCACGAATCGCGATCACAGGACGGGCGAGATCAGGAATCCTGGCAGTGATCTCGCGAAGTCCAACCCCTAGCGTCGCGGCAGACTCGGCCGTCAGGTCCATGGCCGCGCGGTCAAAGGTAAGCGTGCCACGAATACGATCGATGCCCGGCCATTGCGGCAAAAAACCGAGCGCCGCCTGATCGAGCTTTGCCTCAACCCTGAACTCGCCCAGGCTCGCCTCGCGAAAAGGGAAATCAGCCAGGTCACCGCGCAGGCGAAGCCGGGCCTCCGCGCGCCCCGCACCGCCCACAGCGCGGCCCACCCAGCCGCGTACATCGGTATCGATGCTCATCGGAAGGTAGGCCGCTACCCGTGCGGGGTTCACTCGATTAAGGGCGGTAGCGACATCCACTTCGCCCAGGGCGGAACGCCCCACGCTTCGCCATCGTCCGTTGAGGGTGCCGGCGAGGTCGGCGTTCGCAAAATTGAGCCCCGCCGCATACAGCTCGATAACGCCCGCGGCACCGCTTTCATCAGGCGACTCGATCTTCCAGCCCACTGTGCCGGCAAGGCTCGCAAGCGGCACCAGCGGCTCGGCCAACACCCCCGGAAACCGAATAGACGCCCCGGAGGATTCGAGCTGAAGTTGGCCCGAGTTACCGTGAATGTCAACGCTACCGCTCAGGTTTGTGACCGCAGGCCAGCGGCTCGCAGGCGCGCCACGACGCTCCACGCGTCGCACACTGAGCCGCTCAAACCCGATATTGATTGAGGGTTGCTGGCCCGCCATATCCCAGGCCATCGAGGCTCCGGTGACCCGTCCGCTCACCGCGATCTGAGAGAGCGGCGCGAGCCATCGGTCTGGCAGTGGCAGGCGGCGTGCAGCCTCGAGCATCCGGTTGGCGTCAAACCCCCGCAGCGACAACTGGCCCGAAACCGGCAGCAGCGTCTCAGGCTCGAGGGTGATGCGCTGCTCAGCCTGTTCATCGAGCGTCAATACAAACCCGGCTGCGTCGACAGCGGTGAATTTACGCGGATGGAGGGTGATCGGGCCAGCGGGATCGAAGCGGCCAACCGCATCGATCGAAAGCGAACGCAAGGCGACCCGACCGCCGCCGATCCGCAGATCGATCGATTCGGTAACAGTCTTCAACAGGGCGTCCATCACGCGCCCCTCGGAAAACCGTAACCACGCCTTAATAGGTCCCTTGCCGCTTTGCACCACCTGCGGCTCGGATTGCGCAGGCGAGAGCCAGCCGCGCAGCGCTTTCACGAGCGGCACAAACTCGACCTCGCGCGCCGAGGCATAGAGCTCACCGCGCCATTTCCTCCAGTCGGCCAGATCCGATGCCGTAGGGGTGCTGAAGTCGGCAGCGAATTCGATCCCGCTCAGCCCCAACTCCATGGCCGGTGCACGCAGAGAAAAGTGGTGCCGTACGCCCTGGCTCGTGCTGAGCAGGTCGACGCCTGCAATCACAGCGGGTTCGGAGCCCAGGCGATCACGCCAATCGAAGCGGGCGTTTCGAACCGAGATTGAACGACTGGCAAGCAGCCACGCGAGCGCCTCTGACGAGGCAGTCCGGTCAAGATCGACCAGCGCGCCCGCAACCGCAAAACGCCGTGCTTCCAGTCGCTCGACACGAATGACGGGGCGCAGCAATTCGAGCGAAGCGAGCCCAGCCTCGCTGCGCGCCAGCGCACGCAGCGACAGCACCGCCGAGACCTCTTCAATGGTGAGCGCCGCGTCGGCGCCTGTGCCAACCCGTACAGCCCGCGCACGCAGCGAAGGCCGGTAGCCCTCGAAGCCAGAGGAGAGCTCGCCCATCGTGACCGGTGTCTCCAGAGCCGCCGATAGCGCCTGCTCAATCCGCGGCCGCCACTGATCCACCCCGGGCCAGAACCAATGGCGGAACAAAAGCCACAGACTCACAACAAACACCAGAAGCCCGAGCAACAACCAGCCTGCCCACCCCACCGCCCGTCGAACCCAACGCGCACCGGACACAGGAGGCTGTGCCGCTGAAGGCTGGGCAAGGTCAGCAGGGGCGGGCACGACAGTGTCTCGGGCGTGGCAAGGCGGGGTGTAGCATCGAACTATCTAGAATACCCTGTTCAGGGTTGGGCCCATGCGATTCGTCTCTGAAGACTATTCCGGCTACTTCCGCCGCTCGCTCGCCGCGCTCGAAGCGAAAAACGCTGACTCCCCATCGATTCGACGCCTGCTGAGCGAGCGGGTCGCTGCCGCCCTCGATGCCTCAGCAATCGACGCCCTGCTCGACACCCACGCTGAAGGCCGACCGCTCGCGGCCGACGGCGCACACGCGGCAAGCGTCCTCAGGCGCCTGCGCCAGTGGGTGATGCTGATTTTGATGGAGCGCGATATCTCGGGGCATGCCGATCTCGACGAGGTCTGTCAGGCAATGACCTATCTCGCACGGCGCACCACCGGCTGCGCCATGCGCGTTGCCGGGTCCGAGCTTGCGCAGCAGTTCGGCGCCGCCCTCGATGGCGAGGGTCGCCCACAGGACCTGCTTGCCGTTGCCATGGGCAAAGGCGGTGCGGACGAACTCAATGTGTCGTCCGACCTCGATCTGGTGTTTGTATTTCGCGATGAAGGTCAGAGCGCAGGTGGCGCAAGCGGCCGAGTCATCGCCAGCAGCGAATGGATGCACCGCGCCGCACGCCGTACTATCGAATTACTCTCGGAGATCACCGCCGACGGCTTTGTGTTTCGGGTCGACACCCGCCTCCGACCCAACGGTGACTCCGGTCCGCTGGTCGCCTCGCTATCCATGCTCGAGCAGTATTTTTATTCCCAGGGGCGAGAGTGGGAGCGGTTCGCCTGGCTCAAGTCCAATGTGATCGCAGACACCGCGCAGGCAGGCGAACAGACGCGGCGCGACGACACTCAGTCGCTCGAACGGATCGTCACGCCCTTCGTATTCAGGCGCTATCTCGACTACGACGCCTTCGCGTCGCTGCGTGATCTGCATCGGTTGATCCGCTCCGAGGTGGCCCGCCGCTCGGCGCGTGACCTGACCGCGCGCGACGTGAAGCTCGGCCGTGGCGGCATCCGCGAGATCGAGTTCACTGCACAACTGTTTCAGATCGTCCGCGGTGGCCGCGACCCTGGCCTGCGCGACCGCCGAACGTTGGCCACACTTGCCACCCTTGCCCGTCGCTCAGTACTCGATCGCGAGGAGTGCGACACCCTCGCGCGGGCGTATCAGTTGCTCCGCCGCACGGAGCATGCGATTCAGTTTCGCGAAGATGAGCAGACCCACCGGCTGTCGGGTTCGCCTGATGAACGGGCGCCCATCGCTGCCATGCTGCGCATGGCGCCCGCCGATTTCGATCAGGCCATCACCGACGCCACCCAGGCAGTGGCCAACATCTTTGAGCGGTTGCTCGCCCCGGACCCCGACGATCGCGTGCGCGCATCCGACGAAAGCGCGGGCGAGGCGACGCTGGCTGCAGACGATCCCGATGTTGTTCGCCGGATCGGGCTCCTGCGCGAGGGAACGCGATATGCAGCTGCGCGACCCGACACGCGGGCGGCAATCGAACGTCTGTTGAGTGAGGCGATCTCGCAGCGCACCGGAAGTGCCGGCATGATCCGCCTGGTGGAGATGCTTGAGTCGGTGTGTCGCCGCCCAGCCTATGTGGCGCTCCTCGCGCGCTATCCGCTGGTCTTTGGCAGAGTGCTGCGCGTGCTCGATTGGTCTAAGTGGCCAGCCGAGTACCTGATGCGCCACCCGGTGGTGCTCGATGAGCTTCTCGACGGCCAGCTTCTTGAAAGCACCACTTTTCCCGATTGGGCAAGGCAGCTTCGGGAACGCGTGGTCGCGGCGCGAATTGGCGAAACACCTGATGTCGAGCTTCAGATGGATCTGGTTCGCGAGGCCCACCATGCACAGGTGTTTCGCCTGATGGTCCAGGACCTGGAAGGCCGCCACAGCACTGAGCGTATCTCGGACTTTCTGAGTGAGCTCGCCGATCAGGTCCTCGGGCTGGTCATCGATCTGATCTGGTCGCAGCTGAGGCAACGCTATTGCGACCCGCCGCGGTTTGCCGCGATCGCCTACGGCCGGCTGGGGGGCAAGGACCTCGGCTACGCCTCCGATCTCGATCTGGTGTTTCTTTACGATAACGACGACGAGCGCGCGACCGAAGCGTATTCATTTCTCGCGCAACGCTTGGGCGGCTGGTTATCGACGCGCACGGCGGCGGGGCTCCTCTTTGAAACCGATCTGCGGCTTCGTCCCAACGGCCAGGCTGGGCTCCTGGTCTCCACTGTCGAGGCCTTTGAGGGCTACCAGCGCGAGTCGGCATGGGTGTGGGAACACCAGGCGCTGTCGCGGGCGCGCTTTGCTGCGGGCGACCAGGCCCTTGGTGAACGCTTCGAGCAGGTCCGGCGGTCGGTACTGTCGATCGTACGCGACCCGCAGACGCTCGCGAAAGAGGTCATCGCCATGCGACGCAAGATGCATGACGGCCATCCTAACCGAAGCGAACTCTTCGATTTGAAACATGACCGCGGCGGCATGGTCGACATCGAATTCAACGTGCAGTACCTGGTGCTTGCGCACGCCCAACTCCATCCCCAGCTGCTCGACAACGCCGGCAACATCGCGCTACTTGGGCGCGCCGCAGAGGCCGGGTTGATCGATCGCACGCTGGCGCAAGAGGTGGCAAACGCCTATCGCCGCTATCGTCAGCTGCAGCACAAGCTGCGCCTCGATGACTCGCAGTACGCACGCGTGGCGCCTGAGGTCGTGGCGGCGCAGGCAGATTCGGTCGTATCGCTTTGGCGCCAAACCCTGGAGTCGGCCGCGGGCGAGGATCGCTAGCGTATCCGCGCGCTCTTAACAGCCGAGGCCTGTGGCGCGACCAGGATCCCCGTCAGCGCCCTAGCAACAGAAACACCGCCGAACCCGCCAGGAGCCCGTACAGCGCGTTTCCGGTGAGCCTGACCACCACCAGCAGCACGATCGCCGACAGTAGGCGTGGGTCAACCAGGAGCGCAGGCGAGAAGGCCGATGCCGCGAGCCAGGGCTTGAACACTTCTGGCGCAACCAAAGCGGTGAGCGCTGCGAGGGGCGCATAGCGCAGCGCCCGTTCGAGCAGGCCACGCGGACGCAAGCTCGCCGGTACAAACAGAAACGCGTTCCGGAGCGCGAAAATGATCACCGCGAGCATCCCCGTGGTGATCCAGATATTCAAGGCGGTCATAGTCATGGCGCCGACCCACGCGACCGAGTACGCGCTTCGAGGACAAGCGGCGTGACCACCCCAACCAACACCGCGAGCAGCATCCCGGCCCGATGCGGCCACCCGACTCCGATCAGCGCAACCACGGTCGCGGCAATCACCACTGGCCAGGCGAGGCTCACCCGCATGGCCTGGGCAATCAGGGCGAGCACGGCCAGTGTGCCCAGAAACCCCAGGTCGCGCCCAGGCTCCACATAAGCCATCACTGCAATGCCGAGCAGCGAGCCCACCTGCCAGGCGGCCCAAACGGGCAAATTGAGCCCCATGAAGAGCGCCGTGCGCTGGGCCCGGCGTTCGCGACCGGACAAGGTCTGGTACACCGCAAGGCCCGAATCGGTCGTCATATAGCCCGCAAACGATCGTAGTCGGGGCGGCAGGCGCGACAGATCGCGCGACAGCGAAGCGCTATAGATCATGAACCGGAGACTGGTGAGAAACGTGGTGAAACCAATCAGCGCGAACGACGCACCCGATGCCATCAGCGGCAGTGCTGCCAGCTGTGCGGTACCGGAAAACACAATGAGCGTCATGCCGACAGACTGGCCAACACTCATCCCGGCCTGAATCATGGCGACACCGGCGATGATGCCCCAGACAAACGTGCCGACCATGCCGGGCACCGAAAGCCTCGCACCCATCACGAATCGCGCCCGCCGCAAGGCGGCTGCCGGGCGCTGTCCTGCGTCTGCCACGGGCCTCAGCAACGCCTGGGAGCCTCAGGGCGAAGCGCGCGCCACACGCCCAAGCCCCCATCCGGTTTGTTTTGCCACCCACGCAGCGCCGATCAGGCACACCAGCACGAAGGGGAGCGACAGCAGGTTGAGCACCGACCAGCCGTTTACGAAGAGGAGCGCCCCCGAGGCGGCCGAACTGGTGATCATCACCCCAAAGACGCTCATGTCCATGAAGCCCTGGACTTTATTTTTTTCAGCGGGCCGATAGCACCGCGTGAGAAGCGCCGTGCCGCTCGTGTACATAAAATTCCAGCCCACGCCAAGGAGGAAGAGCGAAACAGAGAAGTGCATGAGCTCAACACCCGAAAGCGCCACGACCACGCAACCTGCATTAAGCAGCACCCCGATCACCATGATCGGCAGGATGCCGTGGCGGGTGATCAGCGCGCCGGTGAAGAGACCCGGCGCAAACATGCCAATGATGTGCCACTGCAGCACAAACACTGTTTCGTTAAAAGACAGGCTGCAGACCTCCATGGCAAGCGGCGTCGCCACCATGAGCAGGTTCATCACTCCGTAGGAAAGCGCGGCCGAGGCGATGGCAAGTATGGCCATCGGCTGGCGAAGGATGACGGAGAGCGGCCGCGCTTCGCCTCCCAGCACCGGTCCCGAGGGCAGTGTGATCCGGAGGAGCTGAATCAGGCCCAGGGACAACAGCCCGAACACCATCAACACGAGATAGGTACCGGCAAACTGATGCGACAGGACTGTGCGCGACCACTTTGAAATCTCCGGGCCCAGAATGCCGCCGATCAACCCGCCGGTGAGCACCAGCGAAATCGCCTTGGTCTTGAATGCCGGCTCGTAAGCGTCGGCCGCATCGGCCGCCGCAAAACGCAGACTCGCACCAAACGCGTTGTAGATACCGCAGAGGAAGGTGCCCAGACACAGCAGGGGCAGGCTTTCGATCGTCATGGCCCAGAACGCAACTAGCGCGCTCACCATTGCGGCCACCGAGCCGACGCTGTAACCCACGCGCCGGCCGTATCGGCGCATGACCGCCGCCGCCGGCATCGACCAGATGGCGCTACCAATCACGTAGGACGTGACCGGGAGCGCGGCGAGCATCTTGTCGTTGGACAGTTGCAGTCCGGCCAGCACATTGACTGCGATGAGCGTAGCGTTATTGATGAGAAGAAGCGCCTGCAGGGTCGTAAGCAGACCGACCTGAAACCTGAGGGTGGCGAGCATGGCGAGGGCCTGAGCCAAGAAAACAATCGCTCAGTCTAACAGCCCGAAACTCGGGTCCCTGAACACTTCAGGACAGAACGAGACCGGCTTCGCTAGAATAATGCTCTTTACGCAGGTCTCCCGACTGCGTGCCCAAGACACTTCCCAGGAGAACCCCATGTCGATGGCCGACCGCGACGGACTGATCTGGTTCGACGGCAAGATGGTCGACTGGCGCGATGCCAAGATCCACGTACTCACCCATACGCTGCACTACGGGATGGGTGTCTTTGAAGGCGTTCGCGCCTACGACGCCGTGGGCGGTACTGCCATTTTCCGCCTTGCAGAGCACACCCGCCGCTTCTTCAATTCGGCAAAGATCTTCCAGATGGCGCTGCCCTTTGATGAGGCCACGCTCGCCCAGGCGCAAAAAGACGTCGTTCGCGAAAATAAGCTCGCGTCCTGCTACATCCGGCCGATCGCCTGGATCGGCTCGGCCAAGCTCGGCGTGTCCGCGCGCGGCAACACCGTACATGTTGCAATTGCCGCCTGGCCCTGGGGCGCTTACCTGGGTGAAGACGGCCTGTCGCGCGGCATCCGCGTTAAGGTTTCGTCCTTCACCCGTCACCATGTCAACGTGTCCATGGTGCGCGCCAAGGCGAGCGGCTACTACGTCAACTCTATCCTTGCCAACGCCGAGGTCACCGCCCACGGCTACGATGAAGCGCTTCTGCTCGACACCGAAGGCTATGTCTCCGAGGGTGCAGGCGAAAACGTGTTCATCGTCCGCAACGGCGTGATTTACACGCCCGACGTCGCCTCGTGCCTGGACGGCATCACGCGCGAAGCCGTCATCACCATCGCTCGCGATCTTGGCATCGAAGTGCGGGAAAAGCGCATGACACGCGATGAGGTTTACTGCGCCGACGAAGCCTTTTTCACTGGCACCGCCGCCGAGATCACCCCCATCCGAGAGGTCGACGACCGCACTATCGGTAGCGGGCGCCGCGGCCCCATCACCGAACAACTCCAGAATGTGTTCTTCGATACGGTCGGTGGCCGCGCGCAGCGTTATGCGAGCTGGCTCACCCCGGTCGCCTGAGCCCGATTTCCCTCACTGGGTCCGTGCCATGACAGCTGCCGCCCCCCCTGCCGCGCACGCCGCCGTCGAGCTCGACGGCGCTGCGCTGCCTGCGTTCTGCCCCAACCCGGCCATGCCCGTCTGGTCTGGTCATCCGCGCATCTTTCTCGACGTCACCACCACCGGCGAAGCCCGCTGCCCGTATTGCGGCACCACCTACCGGCTCAAACCCGGCAGCGCGCCGCGCGGTCATCACTGATCAGCCGCGTATCACCCAACCCCTCGCACTGTATTCACACCGGATCGCCCGACCCGATCATGCCCCCGTCCATGCAGACGCCGCTAAGTGCCGAGGCTGTAGAAGAGGCTTTCTATGACGCCATGCGGCGCGGCGACCTTGCCGCCATGATGGCGCTGTGGGCCGACGATGAAGAGGTAATCTGCGCTCACCCCAACGGTCCACGCCATATCGGTCTCGAAGCGGTGCGTGCCTCCTGGGAGTCAATCCTGTCCGGCGGTGGGGTGAATGTCGCAATCCGCGCGGTCCGGGGACATGCCGGCGCGGTACTTGCCGTCCACAGCGTCATCGAGACCATCACGGTACAAGGCCAGCGCGCGACCGAAGCCGTCGAATGCGTCGCGACCAACGTGTTCGTGAAGGGTCCGTCGGGCTGGAAAATCCTGATCCACCATGCCTCGCAGTCGGGCGAGGGCGAGCCTGCCGCCACAGCGCCCCAGGGCGCGGTGCTTCACTAGAGCCCGATCCGAGTTGTCAGGCTACCTCGCGCCACGCTGGCTGCCAGGCGCTCACCTTCAGACCATCTGGTCAGCGGTCGCTGCGACCCGTCCCGCCGCGGCGCTGTCCCGAACCCGCTGGATCACCCCTGACGATGATTTCGTCGATCTTGACTCAGGACCTGCGCCTGCCTCGGAAGACGCCCCCCTGTGGGTGCTGTTCCACGGTCTCGAAGGCAGTTCTCGCAGCCACTATGCACGGGCCTTGCTCGCCCATGCCACCCGTATCGGCTGGCAGGGCGCGGTGATTCATTTCCGCGGCTGTAGCGGCACGCCCAATCACCGACCGCGCGCGTATCACTCGGGCGACTCGGCTGAAATCGACTGGATGCTGCGCCGGCTGCATCGCGAGCACCCCCGGCGCCCGCTCTTTGCCTGCGGGGTCTCCCTGGGCGGCAATGCACTCGTCAAGTGGCTGGGCGAACAGGGTGAGGCCGCCCGCTTCGTACGCGCGGCAGCGGCGATCTGCCCGCCACAGGACCTGCAGGCGGGCGCCGAGGCCTTATCACGCGGATTCAACCGCGTCTACTGCGAATACTTTTTGCGGTCCCTGCGACCCAAGACTTTGGCGATGCTCGAGCGATGGCCAGGTTTGGTCGACGCCCAGCGCGTCCGAAGGTCCCGCGATTTTTTCGACTTTGATGATGCAGTTACCGCACCCCTTCATGGCTTCGCCAGTTGCTATGACTACTGGTCCCGCAGTTCCTGCCGACGGTTTATGGGCGCAATCCGCGTGCCCACCCTGGTTGTGAATGCGCGCAACGATCCCTTTGTCCCGGTGCGAGCGCTGGCATCGCAAGCCGAGGTGAGCCCACTCGTGACCCTCGACTATCCCGGCGCGGGCGGTCACGTGGGCTTTCCGTCACCGGGCGGCGCTGCTGGATTCGACTGGATCCCGGCACGACTCGAGGCCTTCTTTCGCCTCAAGGGAGAACTCTGACGTGTCACAGCAATTTGATCCGCTGGTTATCCGAGCGATGGCGCGATGGCCTGATGTTCCTGCCGTGTTCGGGTGGCTGCGGCTCGACCCACGAGGCAACTGGCTGCTGATCGACCGGGGCCAGCCCGGTTTTAACGAGCAAGCGCACGGCGCTGGCAGCCCGATCACCAATCCAGCCATCATTGACTTCATCGGCCGCAACTATGCCGACGATAGTCAGGGGCGCTGGTTCTGGCAGAACGGTCCACAGCGAGTTTTCGTCAGGCTCGACCGCGCTCCCTGGGTGATCCGGGTCATCGGCAACGGCCCTGGAGTAAGACTCGTCACGCACACCGGCCTCGCCTTCAAAGGGGTGCGGCGCGCGGCATTCGGCCCTGCTGGCGAGATTCTGCTCAATGCCGACCAAGGCTGCGGTGTAGTGCACGATCTTGACGCATGCTGCCTTCAACTTGATGACGCTGGCGACTCCGAGACGCCGGTCCTGGTACTGGGCGCAGCGCGTCTGCCCGTGCAGCGCTGCACTGATCCAGAGCGCGAATTCGGATTTGTGACCCAACCAGCCTTCGCCTGAACCGCCCCCCGCCAAATATTCGATCTGAGGACTCTTCGAATCACCCACAGATCATAGCGGCAAGAGTTACCGTTTTTTTCTGTTGAGGAATCCCGCCCTCATCAGTACCCTAACCTTTGGATTTGGTTTTACCAACATGCACACCGAAAACGTCTGTGCGGTAATCCGCCCCTTCATCCACGCTCGCCAACTGCTGGAAGATGCTCTGTCGCCCAGCAGCAGTCTCATACCGATCGATCTCCTGCTCGCGGCGTCCTGCGCGGAGACCGGTAGCAGCGGAGGCTTGACAGTCAAGCGACTGTTCTCCCAACTGTGCCATAGCGATCGTGCGGTCCGCATTCATTTCAAGCGGCTGGTAGCCGATGGCATGCTGATCGCCGAAGCAGGCACCAGCGACCGCCGCACAAAGATTGTTCGCCTGTCATCGCGCGCTGAAAAGCTGCTGATGCGCGTGGCCTCGACACTCCTGAAAGCGGGGGAGGCTGTCACGCTGGTACCACCCTGCAATAAAAAGCCGCCGGGTAGGGCTCGCAAGTCCGCGTCGCGGCGTTAATCGCCCCCACCGAGCCTGGGCTGATCGCAGGGGGCTAACCGTTTCTATAGAATCACGCCTGCGGTGGGCGGCTGATATCCCCACCCTTCATCCAAGGAGACCATCTTGAACATTCAGCGCCTTTTCGCCGGAGCGCGGCTTGTGGCCGCAAGTGCGGCATTCGCCCTCGCAGCAGGGTCCGTAAGCGCAGCGCAGCTTCGCTGGGCCGCCCAGAACGACATCCTCACGCTTGACCCGCATTCGCAGAATCACGCCACCACCAACAACATCGTCGGTCACGCCTACGAGGGTTTGGTGCGCTACGACAAGAAATATCAGGTTGAGCCGGCACTCGCCACCAGCTGGCAGGCGACCTCTCCCACCTCCTGGCGCTTCAATCTGCGCAAGGGCATCAAGTTTCACGACGGCACCGACTTTACCGCTGATGACGTGATCTTTTCGTTCGAGCGCATCCGTCAGCCCCAGGGAACGATGCAGATCTATGTGACGGGTATCAAGGAAATCCGTAAGGTCAACAGTCACACCATCGATCTGATTCTCGATAAGCCGGTACCGACGCTGCTCAACAATCTCACCACGTTCTACGTGATGAGTCGCGACTGGTCAGCCAAGAACAAGTCCGAACGCATCCAGGACTTCAAAGCAAAGGAGGAAACCTTCGCCTCGCGCAACACCAACGGCACTGGCCCCTATGTGATCAAGGAGTGGCGGCCCGACCAGCGAATCGTGATGAGTGCGAATCCGGCCTGGTGGGATAAACTCGAGGGCAACGCCACCGACATCGTCTACTCGCCCATCAAGGCTGACGCCACACGTATCGCAGCGCTGCTCGCGGGCGACGTAGACATCGTCACCGACCTGCCCACTCAGGACGTGGCGAAGCTGCGCTCGAACCAAAATCTGTTCGTGCTCGACGGTCCCGAAGTGCGCACGATTTACATCGCGCTTGATACCCGCAGCGATGAACTCAAGTACGGTCAGAAAGGCGCAAATCCGTTCAAAGACGTGCGCGTGCGGCAGGCGCTCAGCATGGCAATCGACCGGCAGGCGATTCAGCGCACCATCATGCGTAATCTCTCTATCCCCGCCGCCATCATGGTTGCCCCAGGGGTCAATGGTCATTCGGCAGAGCTTGACAAGGTAGCGCCCGCCAACATCGACGGTGCCAAAAAATTGCTGGCTGAAGCGGGTCATCCGAACGGCATCGAATTCACACTCGACTGCCCCAATAACCGCTATGTGAACGACGAAGAAGTGTGTCAGGCCGTGGTGGGCATGTGGGCCAAGCTCGGTGTACGTGCCAAGCTGAACGCCATGCCATTCGGCCCCTTCGGACAGAAGTTCCAGAACTGGGACTCAAGCGCCTATCTGCTGGGCTGGGGCGTAGCCACCTACGACGCGCAGTACACGCTACAGTCGCTCATCCGCACCCGCACCAAAGGCGCCGACGGCAACTTCAACTTCTCCGGTGTGAGCAATGCGCGCGTTGACGAGTTGGTTGACGCCATGGGGGTTGAAACCGACAAGGCCAAGCGCGACGGCATGATCCGCGAAGCCCTCACCATTACGCGCGACCAGGTTCTTCTTGTTCCGCTTCATCATCAGATGCGGCCCTGGGCAATGAAAAAAAATGTGAGCATTGCTCACAATTCGAACGACGCTCCCAAGATGTACTTCGCCAATATCAAGTAAGGCGTGCGCGTCGCGGCCTGGCCTCGAAATCATCGAGGTCAGGCTCGCGGGTGAACCGCCAGTAGTCCACCAGCCGGAAAGGCATCGGCCCGAACACCCGGCCGCGCCGGTTGCGATACCAGTTGTTCATACCCGGATGCGTCCAGACCAGCTCCGAATGTTCAGCGTCCACCTTCTTGGTGTAGCGGTCATGTACATCGCGCCTGACCTCCAGCCGCTCGAGGCTGCGCTCAATCATGCTGCGCAGTAGCGTAGTGATGTAGCGCACCTGGCACTCGATCACGAAAATCAGGCTGCCACCGTGGGCAAGCCCCGTGTTGGGGCCGTAGGTCACGAACAGGTTTGGATAGTCGGGCACGGTGATGCCCAGATAGGCGCGCGGGTCATCGTCTCCCCAGGCCTCGGCAAGCGGCTGGCCCGATCGACCGAGCACTGTCATGGAGCCAAGCATCCGCGCGGCCTCGAAGCCGGTGGCGAGAATGATCGCGTCGACCTCATGCCGCGAACCATCGGCTGCGATCACTGCATCGGCCTCGATCCGGTCAACGGCCTCGGTCACCAGCTCGACATTCGGGCGCTTGAGCGCCTGGTACCAGCCGTTGTCGATCAAAATCCGCTTGCCATAGGGTGGGTAGTCCGGCAAGCACTTCGCCACCAGGTCGGGGCGCCCTTCGAGCTGCGTCAGCAGATACTCGGTCATCTGCTGGCGTTGCCGGTCGTTCCGATAGTTCATGGCGCGCTCCGGATGCGGCCACGACGGATCACGCCTGACCGTGGGAAGCAGCCCGTCGCCAAAGCGCCACATGAGCCCGAAGCGATACCAGGGGTAGTAGTAGGGGATGTTCTCGAGAAGCCACCGCTCACCATGGCTCACGGTGCCGTGATAGTCCTGCGGGGGGCGTGCCCATTGCGGCGAGCGCTGAAACACGGTCACCTTGGCCGCGCGGGCAGCGACGCTCCTCAGGAACTGCATGGCACTCGCACCGGTCCCGACCACAGCAATACGCTTGCCTTCAAGCGGTACGTCATGACGCCAGCGTGCGCAATGCCAAGCAGGGCCAGCGAATTGTTCCAACCCCCGGATGGACGCGGTCTTGGGCTGATTGAGTTGCCCGGTGGCCGAAATCACAGCCTGGTAGCGCCGCTGCGACGCCACGCCGTTCGCATCGCGCAGGCGCACCTCCCAGACGCCCTGCGCGTCGTCCCAGCGCATCTGCTCGACTTGCACGCCGAATTCGATGCTTTCTTGCAAACCAAGCTGGACTGCTACCGCCCGCTGATAGGCCACCACCTCATCACGCTTGGAGTAGTTGCTGGTCCAGGCCAGATTGGGCGCGAATGAATAGGAGTAGTAATGATTGGGTGTGTCGACACCCGCTTCCGGGTAATTGTTTTCAAACCAGGTGCCGCCGAGCTCGGGATTTTTGTCGACGATGTCAAAGGTGATCCCGAGCTCGCGCAGCCGCCCAGCCACACACAGGCCAGAAAAACCACAGCCCACCACCAGTACTCGAAACCGCGCAAGCTCAGCACTCGGAGGCGGTGCGTTCCAACGCACCTCGCGGCTTGTAAAGCCCATTTCCTCCATGGTCATCGCAGTGTATTCGCCCGGGACATTTTCGCCAACACAGACGCTCATCATGCGCGCGAGGTCATCGGCAGCAAGCGGCGGCGGCAGCGACCGTCGGCCGTCAGCCAGTTCGTCAAGCACCCCAGAAATTGCCTCGCGCACCACCTCCTGTGCGGTCTCCGACAACCCGCCGCTGCGTTCAGCAAAAATCGAGATGTCGCGCTTGGGGCGAAAGGGGTCGTCCAGCCAGCGCGGGTCGCGCGTGATCTGCGCGAGGCACATGAGAAGCGTGGGCACCGAGGCTTCGCGCAGCGCAGCCGCGCGGGTAGAGGCGGACATGAAAGATTCTCCGGAGAGCTCAACTTCCCCAGGCAGGCTGGCAGGGACAGGTTGGCAGGCGATCACCATACACTTGGGCAAAGCGCACGACAGACCCCTTCAGCCAGGATTTGAGACCCGCGAACGCGCCTCATGCTGAAGGATGAAGCGCTGGATTTTACCGGTGCTGGTTCGCGGGAAGTCCATCACGAATTCGACAAACCGGGGAACCTTGTAGTCAGCCATCCGGCTTCGTAGCCGCCCGGCCAGCACCTCGGTCTGAAGCGTGTGCCCCTCACGTAACTGAACGAACGCAAATCCGACCTCGCCGAGACGACGGTCGGGCACACCCACTACAACGGCCTGCTTCACCTCGGGCTCGGCTTGCAGCAGGCGCTCGATCTCGGCGGGGTAGGCGTTGGTGCCGCCTACGATGAACATCTCCTTCAGACGGCCGGTAATCTTGAGGTAGCCCGCGTCATCCAATGACCCGAGATCGCCGCTTCGAAACCAGCCATCGGGCGATCGCACTTCGGCAGTGGCCAGGTCATTACGGTAGTAGCCCTGCATCACCACATGGCCGCGAACCCAGATTTCCCCCACCTCGCCCACGGCCAGCGCTCGACTGCCACCCGGTTCGAACACGCCAACCTCGAAGTCGCCGATCGGCCGGCCTTTGTTGTCGCAAAGAATCTCGAGCGGATCATCGAACCCACTCGCGTTGGTGACCGCCGTGGTCTCGGTCATCCCGTAGACGGCGATCAGCGCCTCGAGCCCCAGCGCCGAACGCGCAGCCAGCGCAACATCGGGCGTGACTGGCGCACCGCCTATCCATGCCGAGCGCAGGCTGACCGGCGACTGGCCGCGTCGCTCGACCGCATCGACACAGTCAATGAAGTGCGTGGGGATGCCACCAAAGATCGACACGCACTCGCGGTCGATCACCTCCAGCGCTTCATCAGGCTGCCAATGCGGCAAGGTGACGTTGGTGCAGCCCAGCAAAATAGCGGTGGTGCACGCAGTGATCGCCCCGGCAATGTGATAGAAGGGCATGTGCCCCAGGATCACGTCAGAAGGCGTGATCCGCATCACCCGCGCGATATTGGCCGCGTTGCGAAGCACCCGGTGGTCATGCACAGCCCCCTTGGGATGGCCAGTGGTCCCTGAGGTGTACACAATAATCACAGGGTGTTCGACCGACACCCGCGGCAGTTGCACGCCCTGTGCAAGGCGTGCTGCGCCCATCGCGCGGAGCCCGGTCAGGTTGAGTGTGCCAGGGGGCGCCGTATCGCCCCACAGAACAATCGAACGCAGTTGCGGCAGCCTCGCGCTGCGCCAGCCACCGGCAGGAGCGTGCGCACTTTCTGGCAACATTTCGCGAATGATCGCCAGAAAGTCGATATTCCAGAACCGATCCATCGCAATCACGAGCTTTGAATCAGACTGCCGGAGGATATACTCAACCTCTTCCTGCTTGAACCGCGTATTGAGGGTGACCAGCACAGCGCCTACCCGCACGCACGCCATCCAGCACACTACCCACACGGGGCAGTTGGTCATCCAGATGGCCACCTGATCGCCCCGCCCGATGCCCTGCGCAGCCAGTCCATGGGCAAGTTCATCCGCTGCGCGGTCAAATTCGGCGTAGGTGAGCGAATGTGCGTGCCCAACCAGGGCCCGACGCTCGGGGAATCGTCGGGCGCTGTCTCGTAGCGCATCATCGAATGTGAAGCGGGACCATTCTCTCGACAGTTCCGCTTCGGTGACCCAGTCGTTGTGGCTACTCATCAATGACTCCCGCTACCCACACCATGCCAGCCGCTAAGGCTTCTCGCGCAGGTGATCGTGCGCAAGGAGCGCCACGCCCACCCCAAGCAGCGCCACGGCAGACGCCATACCCGCCACCCAGAGCAGCCCCGACTCGGCAAGGAGGCCTGCGCCCAAGGGGCCAAAGAAGACACCCGCATCGACAAACGTGCGATGCAGCGATACACGCAGGGCTGCCGCACGCGGCGATGACGGGCGACCCAGCAGGCTGATGGGCAGCATCCAGGCTGCAAGCCCGATTCCGAACAACGCGCAGCCTAACATCGCCCAGGCAAAACTTCCGAAGGCCATCGCAGCAATACCCAAAGCGAGCACCAGCAGAATCACCCCGAGCAGACGGACGCGCGAGACCCGATCGGCCAGCCTGCCAAGCGGCAGCAGAAAGCACAGATCCACCACCTGCGGTAACGCGAGCATCATCGCCACACCAATCCGGGACAGCTCGAACTCGCGTGCGGCGCGAAGTGGCAGGATGAACTGGCCCACGGCGGCCCAGGCTACCGCGAGAACGAAGCCGCTCAGCCAAGCGAGTATCGTGAGGCGATTCAGGCTGATGAGCTCATGCCACCGGGGCGCGCGAGCCGGATCGTCCGCCTCACCTTCAAGGTGCGCCGCAGGCGGCGCAGACTCGCCAGAGCCCACGACCCGAAGCAGTCCGGGCAGGAGGAAAAGACCTAACAGCTGGGGGGCAGACGCAAGCATTAATGCCCGCTGCCAAGGCCAGCCATCGGGCAATACCGCCACGAGCAGCATCCCGAGCAGCATGCCAAGCATGCCGCTGAACTCGACCACGTTGAGTGAGAACGCATGGCCACTCGATTCGGCAAATCGCGAGACCGTGATCAGCACGCTGAGGAGAAGCGTCGCATGACCCGCGCCATACAACCCCCGACCCAGCACCAGCATCCAGAGTTCATGCCCGGAAAAAAGGAGCAGATTGCCTGAGGTGAGTGCGGCAGCGCCCAGCAGGACGGCCGCCCTCAGATAACGTGAAAGAAGCAGGCCCGCTGGCAGATCGCAGAGCAACCGGGCAAATCCGAACGCACCCGCCAAAACGCCGAGCGCCACATCGTCATAGCCGGTCTGCTCTGCAATATCCGGTAGCAGCACCGGAAAGGCGCCGAGCGCAAAGGTGTTGCAGAACACGAGCGCCGCAACCAACCTCACCGGCTGCGTTACCAAGAGCGCCCTCCTGAGAGCGGTTGACTATGAGTCACTCGATCCGCACGCCCGCGCGTGCCACCACACTGCGCCACTGTTCGATTTCGCTCCGGATGCGGTCGCGAAACTGAGCGGGCGATCCCTCACGCGCAGGCGCCACGCCGTCCTGCGCGAGCTGCTCTGCGGTTTCACGAAGCGAGAGCGTACGACGGCTCTCGCTCACCAGGCGCGCACCGATATCGGAAGACACTCCGGCTGGGCCGATCATGCCGTGCCAGAGCGGTACGTCATAGGCAGGCAGCCCCGCCTCGGCGATCGTCGGAATCGCGGCCAGGGTGCCGAGCCGTTCGCGGGTCGTCACCGCGAGCGCGCGCAGCGCCCCCGATTGCACATGCGGAAGTGCGGTCGCGGTGCTGCTGAAAAACAGCTGCGTCTGTCCCGCCATGGTGTCAGTGAGTGCGGGGCCTGTCCCCTTGTAAGGGATATGCGTCATCTGGAGCCCCGCCATGTCGGCGAACAGAGCGCACGCGAGATGCGTGATGCTGCCCTGCCCGGCCGATGCGTAATTGAGCGAACCGGGCCGCGCCCGGGCAAGCGCCACCAGCTCGCTGAAATTTGCGACGGGAAGTGACTTAGGCACCACGACCAGCATCGGCCCTTGAGAAAACTGGATCACCGGCGTGATGTCAGTGACGGGGTCAAAACGTAATCGATAAAGACTGGGCGTGACGGTATAACTCGAGGCGATCAACCCGAAGGTGTGCCCATCGGGGGGTGCCTTCACCACCAGTTCGATCCCGAGCGTACTGCCCGCACCGGGTCGGTTTTCAACCACCATCGGCTGACCCAGCGCCTGGCCGAGACGTTGGGCCATGAAGCGGCCAATGAAGTCGGAACCGCCACCGGTTGCAAATGGAACAACGAGCCTGATGGGACGGGTGGGCCAGGTCTGGGCGCGCGCGGCGCCGCCCGCGGCAGCAAGGGCTCCGGCAGCGAGCAGCGCGCGGCCAGCGGTTCGGCGATCGATCGAATTCATGAAGTAACGCCTCCTCCCGTTGACCTGCTCAGCGACGTCACCGGACGCCCCGGACGAATTCTCCAAAGGAGAACAATGACAATGGCGACGGTGACCATATTCCAGCCGATTCCGTTGACAAACGCGACATCGTAGGAGCCGGTGAGGTCGAACACTTTGCCAGACAGCCAGCCACCCAACGCCATGCCTGCCTGCCCGCCAACCAGCACACTGCCGGTCCGAGCGCCAGCCTGTTCTGCCGGAAAGTGTTCCCGCACAATGATCGCGTAAGCCGGAATGATGCCCCCCTGAAACAGGCCGAACATGGCTGAAATCACGTACAGCGAGGCGAGGGTATCGAAGGGAAGAAAGAGCGCAAGCGCCACCGCCTGCAGCGCGGTGCCGAGTAGAAGCGTACGCAGGCCACCGATCTGGTCGGAAATCCAGCCCGAGGCCAGGCGGCTCAACACGCCGCATCCCAGCATGAGTGACAGCATCTCAGCGCCACGCGCGGCACCAAAGCCCAGGTCAGTGCAGTACGCCACGATATGCACCTGCGGCATGGCCATCGCCACACAGCATCCCACGGCAGCGACGAACAGCACCCACTGGGCCGCATTGACCGAAAGCCCGAACGGGCGATTGGGGGTGATACCCAAGGCCCGGGCGTCGGCCGATGGCGGGAGCACAACGATCCTCGGTGGGCGGTTGCGGATAAACAGACTCAGCCCCACGATACCAAGCCCGCACACCACTCCCAACCACCAGAATGTGCCCCGCCAGCCAATTGCTTCGATGCCAGCCTGAACAATGGGCGGCCAGATGGTGCCCGCGAGAAAATTCCCGCTGGCAACCACCGCCACGGCAACCCCCCTGCGTTTCTGCCACCAGAGCGCGGTGTCCGCCATCAGGGGTCCGTAGGAACTGCCAATGCCCAGAAATCCGAGCAGCACACAGTGCGCGATGACGAATACTGTCAGCCCTGGCGCTGACGCGGCAAGTCCAAACCCGGCAAGGGTTCCTATTCCGCCCAGGGCCAGAACACGCCACACCCCAAACCGGTCTGCCCAGCGCCCGCACAGATAGCCCCCAGCGCCCAGACCTACCATCATGGCGGTATAGGCAAACGCCGCTTCACCGCGCCCGATACCGAAGTCACTTTGCACCGCAGGGAGCGCTACCGCGAGGACATACATGGGCGCATTGCCCAGCGTGGCGGCGATCAGGGCGATCGCCAACCGCCAGGCGGCCGCGCGCGAATCAATCAGCGAAGGATCGGCCGGCTGGTCGTGCACTACCCGCAGCGCGGCGCCCGCCGCACGCAGCCCCCTTCGCACAAGACCCATTGGAACAGCTCTCCGATTGGATTGACGGCCGGCCGCGGGGGGGCATTCGCGAAACCCGCGCGCAGCAACATGCTGAGCAGGCGATTATGAGGGGTCCCGTGGCCGGGGCCCTGATCATCTCGTGGCTGGTGGAATCTCCGGGTTCGGATCCACAAATGTGACCCTTAACGTCGTCTGCCAGCCGCCGCGCGCCAAGGCCCCCTCAGGCGTGACAAAACGAAAGTCAAGCGCAAGCCGGTGCGCAGCCTCGTCTAGTCGCAAATGACCCGACGATTGAAGCAGGCGGGCGCGACACAGCACGCCATCTGACGCCACCGCAGGCGGCAACCTCGCCGAACCCGACTCACGCGCAAGCCTCGAAACCTCCGGGTAATAGCGTTCCTGCTCGGGTCGGTGGCGAACCACCAGCTTGGTGAAATCATGGTGCGGCAGCCTGGCAAAACGCTCACCCAAGCCGATTCGGTCCAACCACGTATCCAAAAGTCCCATGATCCACTCGCGTAAACCCAAACGTTTTGCTGGGGCAGGGTCAAGGAAGGATACTCCGTCGCGAAAGACAGATGCATGCGGAGGTAGAGGACTTTTTTCGCCTGCCCCGAAGCGTCTGCACTGCACCGGTACCGGTTCGCCAATCTCGGCTCACCCAAACCTTTCTGGAGAAAGCGCTATGAACAAACGACGTGTATTTTTAGCCACCACCGTGTGCGGGTTTGCCGGTATCAACGTGGTGACGGTGGGCCCGGTCAGTGCCCAAACCATGTTGGCCGAGACCGATCCGCAGGCCGCTGCGCTGGGCTACAAGGCCAACACCGCTCAGGTTGATCAGAAGAAGTTTGCCAAACATAACGCCGAGCAGAAATGCGTCAACTGCCAGCTCTATCAGAGCAAAGCCGCTGATAACGGCGCATGCACGATTTTCCCTGGCAAGTTGGTCGCAGCAGCGGGTTGGTGCAGCGCTTACCAGAAGAAGGCCTGAACGTCTTTCTCAGGACTTCGCCATGAAAATTGTTGTTCTGCCGGGCGATGGTATCGGTCCGGAAACCATGGCGGTTGCGGTTGCGGTGCTGGAGACCGCTGCGCAGCGCTTCAACCTCGACCTCACCCTCGAGCACGACCTGGCGGGGCACGCATCGCTTAAGGTCCATGGCGCCACCGTGACTGAAGATTTGCTCGCAAAGGTCCTGCCCGCTGACGGACTCATGCTCGGCCCTATGTCCACTTATGATTTTAAGGACGAGAGCAAGGGAGAGATCAACCCCTCAAAGTTTTTTCGAAAGCGGCTCGATCTGTTCGCCAACATCCGGCCGGCTCGAACGTTTCCTGGTATTCCAACCATCAGCCGTCCGTTCGAGCTGGTGGTGGTGCGCGAAAATACCGAAGGGTTTTACGCTGACCGCAACGTCGAATCCGGCAACAGCGAGATCCTGGTCACCCCGGATGTGGCGATTTCCCTTCGTCGCATCACGCGCGCGTGCTGTGAGCGCGTCGCCCGAAGTGCGTTCGAAATCGCCATGCAGAGACGCCGGCGTCTCACTCTGGTGCATAAGCACAATGTGCTCAAGATCACCGACGGTATTTTCCTGGACGCGTGCCACCGGGTTGGAAAAGATTTTCCCGAGGTTGAAGTCGACGACGAGATCGTCGACGCCATGATGGCGCACGTTGTCCGTAATCCCGCACGCTTCGATGTGATCGTGACCACCAACATGTTTGGCGACATTCTGTCCGACCTAACTGCAGAGCTGTCCGGCAGCCTGGGGCTGGGCGGGTCGCTCAACGCGGGGGCGAACCACGCCATGGGTCAGGCGGCACACGGCTCGGCACCCGACATCGCGAGTCAGGATCTTGCCAACCCGTTTTCGCAGGTGGTCTCCGCAGCTATGCTGCTTGCCTGGCTGTCACAGCGAAGCGGTCATGCACAGTACCTGCTGGCCTCGCGTGCGATCGAGACCGCCATGGAGCAGTGCATTGCCGAGCAGCAGGTCACGCGCGACATCGGCGGCCGTCTGGGCACGCGCGCCGTGGGCCAAGCGCTGGTGAGGTGTCTCCGCGAGGCATAACCTCAGACCTGCGCAAGGGGTATCAACAAATGGACCTGGCGTTCACCCCGTCTGGCGTGGTACGCCCCGGACGCTTGCTGTTCGGCCAGGGAAAAACCGATCGACCATCATCGTGAGCGCATGGGCTTTCTGTCCGGAATCCTCGAGCAGACGCGCGCAGCCGAAGGCCATCACCGAGCGATAATCAGCCGAATGGTTGCAACCACTCTGCGCAAGGACCAGGCTGTCAAAGTGGGTGACCGTGAGACACGCGCGTTCGCCGTCCGACAGGCTTCGAAGCATGCGGCTCGCACTACTGCGGTGCCAGTAGTGGCGCGAGCCTTCTCGCCAGAAAAGCGTGGGCGTACAAAAAGGTTGGCCGTCGATCACGCAGGCCGCATGCGCAAGCGCCGCGGCATCCAAAAGCTGGTCCACCGTGGCGTGGTCGTAGTGACCGCGATCATGGCGGCGCCTGATGCGATTCCGGTCGCTCACCGGAGACTGTTCGGTCGATTCATCCTGCGGTTGACGGGACTCAGCCATGGAAGCCCGCTCAGAGGCCACGCTTATGAGTCGTTGCTATCACCGTACCGCCAGCTGCCCGCAACCCGCGCCTGCAAGGCGCGCGTCCGAAACACCGCGCACGCAGACGATCCGGGTGTGTAATAGTCTGGTGGCCAACCTTGCATCGGAAATCATCATGGATGTGTCTTCAGCATTGCGCGCCGAACTCGCACCAACCGGTGTGCTGAGGGCGGGGATCAACCTCAGTAACTTTCTTCTGGTACGAGGCCGTACCGAAACAGGCGACCCGGTGGGCGTTGCTCCGGACATGGCCCAGGCGCTTGCCGAAAAACTCGGCGTGGGCGTTCGCTATGTCCCGTTCCCAAGTCCAGGCGAGCTCGCCGACGCAGCGGACCAGAATATCTGGGATGTCGGCCTGATTGGGGCCGAGCCCCAACGCGCCGAGAAAATCGCATTCAGCCCTGCCTATGTCGAAATCGCGGCAACTTTCATGGTTCGCGCTGGCTCGCCTATTCAGTCCGTCGAGGACGTCGATCGGGCAGGCGTAAGGATCGCGTCCACCGCTCGCGCAGCCTACGACCTGTGGCTCGAGCGCAATATTCGTCATGCTGAGGTCATCCGCGCGACCTCCATCGATAGCGCCTACGAGGTGTTTGTCTCCACGAACCTCGACGCACTCGCCGGGTTGAAGCCCAGGCTGTTAAGCGATGTGAAGAAACTCTCCGGTGCACGCATCCTTGAGGGCCAATTCGCATCGGTTCAGCAGGCCATCGGTACCGGCTGTGCCCATCAGGCGGGCGCAGCCTTCATTCGGTCTTTCGTTGAGGAAGCCAAACGCTCCGGGCTGGTGGCCCGCCTCATCGAAAAGCATGCCGTTCAAGGCCTTTCGGTGGCACCCCCGGCATAACAGGCAGGTACGTCCTTCGTTTATAACCCCGATCAACGCACCCCCGCTATTGGCGCGACGCCGCAATCGTTTCGATGATAGGTGACGACCGCTTTCAGCGGGTTACGGCTGCGCCCACGCGAAGCAAGTCATCGGAAACCTAGAGCGGTCTACTTCGTGCGCTCGTCCATCCACTGCTTGGCATGGATGAGGGAATAGGCGTAGGTGGCTCGATGGTCAGCCTGGGCGCCGGCGCTGAAGGCCTCGCCGTTGCGCTTACCGAGCACCCACTGATAATCGACGGCAAGGCGGGTCATGAAGTCGGGAACCACTTCGTCGCGCTCGCCCAAGTAGGCTCGAAGCGGCGTGCGACTGAGCCAACGGTAGGAAGCCGCTTCGTCGAGCGCCTGGATGAAAACGCCGCGACCAAGCAGCATCTGCTCGACGAATTCGGGTCGCATCATGTCACGCGGATAGGTCGGTACGCGCTTTATGAACTCATCGAAGCTGATCATGAAGTCGAAGAGAGCCCTCGCAGTCGGAAAATACTCAGGCCTCAGGGCGTCGCGGGCCGTGCCTGAAAAGCCACGATAATTTTCCATCGCAAACAGAATATTCGACAGGCCGGTAGCGCGATAGCACGCCTCGAAGGAGCGCGGATTGGTCAGGTTACGCATCACAACGAGCCCAACGTCGACCGCGGCGGCAGCGGTAAGTGATGCCGCAACCCGAATGCCCTCTCGCTCAAGCTTACGCAACAGAATTATGGTGTTGTAGCCGCCCTGAGACCACCCCACAGTGGCCAGCGCGCGGGACCGCTTGCCCTGCTGCTCAATAAACTTCATCGCTGCCACATAGAGATCAAATGTCGAATGCTCGATACTGTCCCGCTGCCAAAATGCGTTGGGCAGCTCGGAATCGCCAAGCCCGAAGTAGTCCGCCGCGATGACCACATAGCCCTGGCCTCCAAACTGCGACAGGATGGGGCGTGTTTCGATCGACTGCTCGGGACGCGAGGGCACGCTGTCTTTATCGAACATAGTGCCGTGCTGATAGGAAATCACTGGCAGGGCAGTGGCGAGCGTCTCGGGAATCGCCACCAGCCCCGATGCCATCACCGAACGATTACCCATCTCAGGCACGACCGACAGATATCGCAGCCGATAGAGCTTCAATCCGTTCACCGGCGCAGCAAACCTGCCCTTGAACTGTTCGTAGCTCATGGTAGAGCCGGTAAGAAATGCCTGCAGGTCGACCTGCGCGGTCTGCGCGAGGCGCTCCTGACTATAGGTGCCGATGAGTTCGGCAGAAAATACCTGGGGTCGCTCCCCAACAGCAGAAAACGGAGCCTAGGCTGGAGCGGTAGGGGTAGCGCCCAGCATCTGCCCTTGGGCCTGCGAAATCAGCAAGGAGTTCGCGCACAGCGCCGCTGTAATGACCCATTTGTGGCCAACCAACGCGCGCAACGCGGCGAGTAATCGCGCGAACGGAGACACGGCGAAAGACTCCAGCAAATGACCAAGGGGCGACCGCACACATTCGACGTATCGCGGATTATCCGATAGGGTCCGGTACTCGCGGAAGGCCACGCGGCAACAACCCCGCCTGGATGCGCGATTCGAAACAAGGCGCACGCACCGCCCTCAACTGGCAACGACTCGCCGGTTGACGGCCTTCTCCACACTCCGGCAATATCAAGCGGCGAGCAAACAAACCTTATCGGTGAGGCACAATCGTGAATCGAGACTTTCATGGGGCCTCGGGGGCGGCTATCGTCGCGACCTGCACTGCGACCCGAATGGCCCGATGGCCTTCCTTGTCGCCAAGTCGTTACCCGCCGGCTGATTTTTCAAGCACAGTACCGTACGGCTAATGAAGCTTCTGGCCATTGCTGTCGTCGCGCACGACGCCAACGCAGCCTATTTTGATGGTGACCGCGTTCACTACGTGAAGTTCGAACGGCCGCGACAGGAAAAGCGCTTCAGTTTTCAATCTCCCCCTGACTGGTACGCCGAGACCGAAGCGGTATTTGGGATGGACGTCTCCCAGATCGACCATATCGCGGTTACGTTTGATCCGTCTGCACTTCCGGCTTCGGTGAGGCGTCATCTGTCGCCCGACGCGCTGCGACGCCTTGCATCGGGTCAGTCGCTCGCCGAACCGCTTGCGCCAGAGATCTGCGCGTATCTGCGGGCGCCCTCTGCAACCTGGCTGAGCCATCATTTCTGTCATGCGCTGAGCGGCTGGATGATCGAGCCCACGCCGATTGCACTTCGATTCGTGATCGATGGCTTAGGCGACGGAAGACCCTGGAGTGTGTACCGCGGCGGTAAGACGATCGCGGCTGGCGATATCCGTAACGGCTCGATCGGCTGGGGGATTCGCGAGGCGGGTAAGGCGCTGGGGATCAAGGCCGCGCACTTCAATGACATCGCCGGTAAGGTGATGGGGGTTCAGGCTTATGGCCGAATCGACGAAGGCTATCTCGACACGCTTCGCAAGCTCGAATTCGATCGCCTGGACGAAATCTGGTCATTACAAGGATGGTTGCGCTGGAAACATGATCCAACGATCGCCAGGCTCACGCTTCTCGACTGGGTGGCCACGGTCCACCATCGGACGGCGGAATGGTTAATCGATTTTTTCTCGAGTCATGCGCTGCCGTCCGAACCCGTTGTTTACTCTGGCGGAGTTGCGCAGAACGTTATCTGGAACTCGGCGTTGCGAAGCCACTTTCCAAACCTGTTTATCGCGCCGCATTGTTCCGATGAAGGGCTCAGCCTCGGCGCGCTCGAGTGGCTAAGACAGCGTCATGCCCTACCGCCGCTATCGTTTGCCGCCTTCCCGTTCGCCCAAGCCGATACCGATGTGCCGGCGCCCTCGGACGACACCGTCGAGGAAGTCGCGCAATTGCTCGCAGCGGGCAAGGTGATCGGCTGGTATCAGGGGCATGGCGAAATTGGCCCACGGGCGCTGGGTCATCGGTCCATTTTGATGGATCCCAGACTCGCGGATGGACGCGCCAGAATTGATCGTATCAAACGGCGCGAGCCGTTTCGGCCCTATGGCGCATCGGTACTCACTGAAGACTTCGGCCGGTATTTCGAGGGCTCGTCAGATCCCTTCATGCTCTATTCATGCAAGGTGGTTGGGCAGCCACTTCCAGCAATCCGGCATATCGACGGCAGTTGCCGGGTGCAGCGCGTAGAGCGTAGCCCGCAGCCGTTGCGAGCGCTACTAGAGCGATTTCGAGCCCTGACAGGCTGCAGCGTTTTGCTCAACACCAGTCTGAATGTCGCGGGTAAGCCGCTCGCTGCGCACCCAAACCACGCTACGCAGCTTTTTTTGGAGTCGCCGCTCGATGCGGTCTGCGTCGGCAACGCGATTCACCGCCGCTGATCCGCTTGCATCGGGTTGATATCCGGGATCAGATTCAGGTTGAGCACCAGACGCGCCGAACAGTCTGTGCAGGAAGCACCAGTGTGCCGAAGATTAGCGTTAAAGATCACCAATCGGTTGGCGGCGCTCGCAACGCGTGTCCCGTCTTCAAACAGCGTGTAGCCGTTATTGTCGTTCAGGTAATAAATCGCGGTCAGTGCATTGCGGTGCCGCGTATCGACATGAAGGCCGTACTCCAGATGGCGCGGCCGGCCCGGTGTCCGGTTGAGCTTGGCCTTGATCAGCCGCATGGGTCCGAACCAGCTTAGCACCGGCGCGATGACCGGCAGAAACGGGGAACGGTAAAGACTGCGGTTTCGCCACGCGTAGAAGCCGTGTACGAATTGCAGGTTGTCTTCAGAATCCAGCCCCGGAAACTTTCCCCGCAGGATTTCGCTTCGTTCCCATGGAAACGATTCGGACCGCACCGCCTCGAGGATCCCTTGCAGGGCCTCGGGGCTCAACAGCGCATCAATGATTCTTAGAGTCATGAGCTTGGTGAATGCCGGTAGGGATTTAAGAAGGGCTGCGGGAATCGCCGGACGAAAAGTGCTGGGGCGGCAAATCGGTTGGCCAGACTCACAACGTTGGCTATAGTCTGCGCCTTAGCGCTCGCAGGGCGGGGAGTTTGGCACGCCGCACCGATGCGCTCCCATTCCGTGGCTCAAATCCCTGATGAATGCACTTGTCGATTCAGTTGCCCCTGACCTGCGCGCCGTATCGGCGTGGGCGGCGCGGTTACGCCAGAGCGAGGGGGCTGAAGCGGCTTGCCTGGCACTGCAGTCGCTCTGCGAACGCTACCCAGCCAACGCCGCGCTGGCCGCGCTTTACGAGTGGAACGACCCGCTCTGGTGGCACAGCTTCCATTTCGGAGCGATCCAGCTTGAGCGGCGGGGTCCCCAGCATTTTGATTTTGTATGGTCGGTCGTTCAGAACCGGGAGTTCGCGCGCAAGCTCAAACAGATTCCTGGTGAACTGACCCCTGCCGCCGTGCTGGACAACCTGGACCAGGACGCGATTTCACTCCTTTCCGAGCGCCACAACATCCAGTGGGTAGTTTTTCGCGGAGAGGTTCCGATCGGCCTTTCAATGTTCGTCAATATCAATTTCAGGAACCGGACGGCGGAGCAGATCATGGGTATTCTGCCGGGGTTCGATACATCGTTTTTGGTGGGCGATGCGTACTGCGCAAGTCTGCTGTTCGCGTTTAATTGCTTAGGCCTGAACAAGGTTCAGGGGCTGATTTATTCCAGCAATGAATCGATCGCACTCCAGCAGGAGCGCCTGGGTTTCCGGCGCGAGGGGCTCCTGCGCAAAGCCATCTGGGATGAGGAAACCAACCAGTACAAAGATCTGGTTCAGATTGCGCTGTTAAGAGAAGAGTTTGTCACGAACCGGGTTCTGCAGCGCCATATTCGCCGACAGCCGCACGCTCCGCTCCTCGATCGCTTCAGGAGCTTTGCCCGCCCGCCCCTGAAGCCAACTCCGGGATAAAACGCGACAGGTAGCCCAGGGTGAGGTCGTGCGAGATGATGATGCGTTCTGACGTTCCGCGATGTAAAACCGAGTGCGGATAAGGCCCCCATCCTTGAACGCCAGGAGCTTGCCCTGTTTCCACGTGCGGGTTTCGTCCCCGACCGTGATGCTGCAACCGGGGTCATCCTGAAGGCAAAGGTGGATGCGCAAAAATTCCGATGTCCATCCCCGATGCGGATGAATGATCGAGCCAGGAATCAGGCGGCTCACAAATACGTTTCGCAGGGCCCCTTGCTGCTCCAGCCCCGAAATCAAACCCGAAACACGTGGGAGCCTGCTGCGGAACATACGAACCAGCGGTTCGATATTCATCGACAGCTGCGACTTCGAGAGCTCGATATGCTCGCCTTGAAAGATCGACAGCGGAAATGCATCCCAGGTGTTGTCGTAGAGGCTGTCGAAATGCGGGATCTTGTATTTCGGGTAAGGCATGAAGGGCCTGAACTTTGCAATGAAGCCCAGGATCTCCTGCCGGATAGCATCAGCCTGATTCTCGAGCTCAACGCACCACGGCACGCGATGCAGCTCCTGGTGCCAAAAAGCCGGTTCGTTCACCGCTCGCGGCGCTTCAGGCGAGCGGGTACCCGACACCTGTCCGCTCGACACCTTTTCATCAGGGTCAGTCATACAGTGGATGCGCGTGAATGTGCTGTGGCCTGCCAGCTTGCCGGATGCCGCCCAGGATCGCAACCACCTGCGGTCCACCGAGGGTAGTTCACAGCGTTTCCCCTAACATCGCTTAGGAAATAGAGGTTGCCATGCCGGATGCCGGTACCGTTCCGGTCATATCGTTGAACGTGCTGAGCGCGGACGAGTGCGCGCGCTGGACAGCCGAGGTTCTTTCGCTGAAGTCACACTGGACCGCTCGCGACCCGGATCTGCCGTTTTTCACGCCGGGACTTGCGGCCTACTGTGACGCTTCGCCTGAAGAAGCCAATCCACCTTATCGGGTCGACTCGTATCGTCAATGGAACAATCGGCTCCTCGTTACACACTTCGGCGGCTTGCTTGAACAGTGCTGTCAGGCGCTCGCGTCGGCGACCGGGGTACCCGCCGTATGCCCTGGGGGCCACGCCGCAATTCCCGGGTTTCACATCCACTTGCCTCATCCGGTATTCGCCAATGACATTGCCAGCCAGCACGTTGATCTTCAGTTTCAACGCATTTTTGCGGCGACTGATCCCGATCCGGGCGAAGTCCTAACCTTTACGCTCCCGGTTTCGATGCCCACCGGCGCTGCGCTTCGGATTTGGCATTCAGACCACCAGTCTTCGGTGTATCCCTACCAGCTCGGGAAAATGACGATTCACAGCGGGTTGAGTCTGCATCAAGCCGTGATCAACCCGCATGGCGAGCCGGTTCCGCGGATCATGCTGCAGGGGCATGGATTACGCCTTGAAGCAAAGTGGAACTTGTATTGGTGACGGGCTCTGTCAGGCATGAAATTGCTTGAGCGGCTGACGCGGCCACTCGCGATACGTGTCGAGCCTCGCGTCATGACGACGGCGCGCATGCCTTTGGATGGTCGGGTTAAGCAGGAATTCCTCGCGCAGTATCGAAAACACAACTAGATCTTCGTAGCGTTCACCCGACTCAGCCCAGATCTCCTGTCTCAAGCGCGCCTCCTCTGCAAAGCCGAGGCGGCTTTGTAACCGAGCCGCGTGAGGGTTTGAGGTCAGCACGCGGCTTTGCACTTTGTTCATGCCGAGGCAGTTGAAAGCAAACAGCAGACTTGCGCAGTAAGCGTCTGCAACCGACATCGAACGATCGTGGCCCGGCAACATGCCCATGATCAGTTCTGCGATTCGATACCGAAAATTGATGTTCACCAGCATTGCAAGCCCGGCTGGAACACCCCGCCTGTAGACGACCCAATGGATAGCGTTGGTCTCAGGGATAAGACTCTGCTCGTCGGTCGTCAGTTTTTCGAGCAGGTCTTTTGGCGTGAGCGATTCCGGCAGCTGTTTGAGCTTGGAAGAAAAGTCCCGGTCAAGAACGATAGTCCAGACGAAGTCGAAGTGTTCCGAGGTTTGCCGCTCGAGCGTCATGCCGCCGAATACGACGGGCTGCCACCACACTTCATCATGCCAATCAGAAAGCTCGGAGATGGCTGCGTGACCGGGCTGCCGCCGTACAAGAGAGATAAGCGCCTCTCGCGCCGCCTTCACACCTTTCTGGCTGCGCAAGTGGCGGAGCCAGCCGACAAGTTCGATCGGCTCCGGCGCTAGGCGGGTTGTGATGGAGAGCGTCACAACTCGGCGGGTGGCGCGGGCTTGAGCGCAGTTTCAGGCGAAAGCCCGGCAACCGTCTCTCGCAACAATGAGCGGTCGAGCCGACGCCCAACCTCGTCGCGAGCGAGCTTCAGCATGTCGGCGCGCATCATGAGCCGCTCCAGCTCCGAATCGACAAAGGCAAGATAACGGAGATGACCTTTGGATTCTTCGCCCAGGGTATCGAGCTCGTAGGCAAGGCCATTAATTTTGATGATCGGCATGGTGTCGCGTACAGGCTCTTGAAAATGATGAGAATAGTATAGTCAGCTGGAGCCTATCGAACCGCAGGAGCTCGCGGGTAGGGTAACGATGCTGCCGGCGAGATCTTGCGTGCGGGCGCAACGCCAACACTATCGCGGGTTTTTAGACTTGTCCGGTTCTGTAGCACATGAATTGTCCGCTTTTTTTGTTGAGGGTGGCAATCGGCGCAGGGTGTAGCCCGGAGCCGATTGCCACCCTCAACAGGGCGCCTGGCGGACGGCTCAGGCAGCCTGCTGCATCTCCTCGATAATGAGTTTGCCCTGCGGAGTGAAGTAAGCCAAGCCGCGCGGTCCGTGAAACAGCGCGATCGCCCCGCTGGCGTAGCGATTCACACGCACCCGCGCCTTCACGTAATGGCAGCGATGCCGATCGGCCGGAATCTGCAGAATCATTC
>SXGR01399125.1_pt1 | contig 40405 bp, 39 predicted proteins | sample 3174711 | NCBI WGS metagenome assembly SXGR01 (sample SAMN11356860, study PRJNA531348) | freshwater metagenome | isolation source: freshwater sample F1-60 | place: China: Fuxian Lake, Yuxi | collected 2017-12-25
AAATCGACGATGGCCAGGGTCTTTCATTACGGTTGGGTGAAAAACCCGTTGCAACAACAAGATAAACAGGTCAACTTTAACCGATTATGGCATTCCGATGAGTATGTGCAGGAGCATATTGCCGTGCGCGAGACTTATGAATACGGAGGCAATGAACAACTCGACACCTTCACAGGTTCGCATCCCGCCGTTATGGAAAAACGGATTGCCCGGCAAGACTGGACTTTCGTTTACAAGCCCCGCGCCGTGAAACCTACCCGACGAGAAAAGCTTTTGTTGATTTGGGAACAAATCACCGGTCGTCGGTTGTTTGAATACCGGAACTACACGGAGGTCTAAGGAGTAGTTCGATCCATTGACGGAACACTAAAAAACAGACCGATAAACTATGACCAACGCCAAGAAACTTTTATTTTATGGGTTTGTGGTGTTTGGTCTTTGGTTCATGACTGTTCTGGGCAATGCTGCTGGCTTCATGAATGGCCTTGGCAACGCTGCCGGGGTCATGAATGGCCTGGGCAACGCTGCCGGCTTCATGCCTGGCCTGGGCAACGCTGCCGGCTTCATGCCTGGCCTGCATGCCGAGGCCCCAAAAACCTCATCCGCCGATACCACACGGGTTTACCTCATAGAAATTCTGGAAGAAATTGCCCCAGGAGCTTGGCGAACCGTTCAGAACGGCATTAAAGAAGCCGAAGATTTGCAGGTAGATTGGGTGGTGCTCAGGATCAATACCTATGGCGGACAAGTAGATGTGGCCGATAGCATTCGTACGCGGCTCCTAAACACCCCCTTGCGCACCATCGCCTTCATCGACAACAACGCCGCATCTGCCGGAGCGTTAATTTCCATAGCCTGCGACAGCATCTATATGCGCCAGAGCGCCAGCATGGGTGCCGCCACTGTGGTCAACCAAACTGGGGAAGTGGTACCCGACAAATACCAATCCTATATGCGGGCCATCATGCGCGCTACAGCTAGTACCAACGGCCGAAACCCCCGCATTGCCGAGGCCATGGTTGACCCCTCTGTTTCCATTCCCGGGGTCATCGATTCAGGAAAAGTGCTTACTTTCACCAGCGATGAGGCTATAGCCAATGGATTTTGCGAGGGCAAAGCCGAGCGTTTGGAGGATGTTCTGCGTTTGGCGGGGATCAACCAACCCTACCGGATAGTGAAGCAAGAAATCACATCCACAGACCGAGTGATTTCTTGGCTCATTCACCCAGCAGTGAGCAGCATACTCATCCTGCTGATCTTGGGTGGACTCTACTTCGAATTGCAATCGCCGGGCATTGGTTTCCCGCTCGCCGTTTCTATTGGGGCCGCGCTTCTCTATTTCGCTCCCTTATACCTCGAAGGATTAGCCGCCAATTGGGAGATTCTGTTGTTTTTGGCCGGCATTATTCTGCTCGCAGTCGAAGTATTTATATTGCCCGGCTTCGGCGTTACGGGGGCTGTCGGAATTGTATTCATGGTTTTCGCGTTGGTCAGCAGTCTGGTGGGCAACGTTGGATTCGATTATGAACTTCCCGAAGCGCGGGGTGGCCTCGGACTCATGCAGGCCATGGTGGTGGTGATGCTCCCGGTAGTGCTGGCATTCACCGCCTTAGTGGTGTGGGGAGAAAGCCTCCTCAATACCCGGGCTTTCCGGAGACTCGTGCGCACCGATCCTCCCCCATCCACCCAAACAGCACCGGCTTTGGGCGCTGAATCACCCTTAGCCATAGGGATTGAAGGTGTGGCCCTCACCGACCTCCGCCCGGTGGGTCGCGTCTCTTTTGATGGAATAAATTATGAGGCCCGAGCCCGCTTCGGTTATATTGAAAAGGGTGAACGCGTTCGCTTGGTAGATCAAGAGCGTCTCACCGCATTGGTCGAAATAATAGTTGCTTAGATTGGTTGATAAAATAGTTGCTTCGATTGGTCAATAAATTGTTGTTTCAATTTGATAGGCGATAAAGCCCTTCAAGTGTCGGAACATCTGTATATTTACCTCCCGTACAAAGCACCCGTCCTATGGCGAAATTCATCTTTGTTACGGGTGGAGTGAGTAGTTCCCTCGGCAAAGGCATCATATCTGCTTCATTGGGTAAGCTCCTGCAGGCCAGGGGCTATGCCGTCACCATCCAGAAATACGACCCCTACATCAATGTAGACCCCGGAACACTCAACCCCTACGAGCATGGGGAATGTTATGTAACCGACGATGGCGCTGAAACCGACCTGGATTTGGGTCATTATGAGCGGTTCCTGAATGTGCCTACCTCCCAAGCCAACAACGTAACCACTGGCCGCATCTACCAGACCGTCATAGATAAGGAACGAAAGGGCGATTACCTGGGTAAAACCGTACAAGTCATCCCACACATCACGGATGAGATTAAACGCAGAATGCAGCTTTTGGGGAAATCGGGAAAATACCACATCGTAATCACCGAAATTGGTGGAACAGTAGGCGATATCGAATCGCTGCCGTATATAGAGAGCCTTCGACAGCTTCGACTCGAGTTGGGCGATCACAATTGTTTGGTCATTCACCTCACCTTAATCCCCTACCTCAGTGCCGCGGGTGAACTCAAAACCAAGCCCACCCAACATTCCGTTAAAATGCTGCTCGAGCAAGGGGTTCAACCCGACATTTTGGTGTGCCGTACCGAACACCCCATCGGTCGCGAGCTCAAACGCAAAGTAGGTTTGTTTTGCAATGTGCAGCCCGACGCAGTTATTGAGGCCATCGACGCCCCCAGCATCTATGAGGTTCCCCTCAATATGATGCGCGAGGGGCTCGATATCATCAGCCTACGCAAGCTTGGGCTGCCCCATGAAGGAGAAGCCAACATGGAGGAGTGGAAGAACTTTATCGGTCGACTCCGCAAGCCCTTGCACAGCGTAGAAATCGGACTAATAGGCAAATATGTTGAGCTCAAAGACAGTTATAAGTCCATTCAAGAGGCACTTTTACACGCGGGTGTGCACGCCAACACCCGGGTGAATCTGCATTGGATCAAAGCCGAAACACTCGCCGACCCAGCTCAAGTCCATCAATTGGCGTCACTAGACGGCATTTTGGTGGCCCCAGGTTTTGGAGAGCGGGGATGGGAAGGGAAAATCAATACGATCCGGTTTGCTAGGGAACAAAAAATCCCATTTTTAGGTATCTGTCTTGGTATGCAATGCGCTGTTATTGAATTCGCGCGCCATGTGCTCGGATTGGAAGGTGCCAATTCAACCGAAATGCATGGCAGCACCCCACATCCGGTGATCGACCTCATGCCCGACCAAAAAGAGCTCCATGAAAAAGGCGGCACCATGCGCCTAGGTGCCTACCCCTGCAAGATCAAAAGCGGCACCCTGGCCGATTCAGTTTACGGTGGCGAGGGGCTTGTACGTGAGCGCCACAGGCATCGTTATGAATTCAACAACGAATATCTTACCCATTTCAAAGGAAGTGCCATGGTCTTCAGCGGGATGAACCCCAGCAGAAAGTTGGTGGAAATGGTGGAACTTCAAGACCACCCTTGGTTTTTGGCCACCCAGTTCCACCCCGAATACAGAAGCACTGTGGCGCAACCCCATCCCCTATTTGTGGGATTTGTACGTGCCGCATTGTCGCAACAGAGCGCCCAAAACCCCGTCTGACCCCACAACAAACCGGGCCCTTTTTTCCTATTTTTGCATCCCAATGGACCGTAACTCACTGATTGGCTTATTTTTGATTGGACTCATCCTGATGGTGTACAGCTACTATTCAGCTCCACCTCCACAGGATCCCGCAACCAACGGGAAAACCGCTACTGAATCGATTGCCCCAAGCAACGGGTCAACTTCCAGTATGAATCCTGCGGTTGAACAGCCAACCAACACTTCCGGGGCAAGCGGTCTTCCCGGCGGTGGTGATGCCGCAGCTGCAGATACCTCATGGACGGTCGACAGCACATCCACTCTTGGGTTGTTTCGCCCTTTCCGTAGAGGGAGCCCGAAAGAATTCGTTATCGAAAACCCACAGATTCGAGTGACCCTCAGCAGTTTGGGGGGATCGGTATCGGAAGTTGAACTCAAAGAATACACCACCTATCGCAAAACACCCTTACTCTTGTTCAAAAAGGGTGATGCGCGCTATAATTTTACCTATTCCGCCGGTGGGCAAACCCTACGCACCGAACAGCTGTATTTTACAGCGTTTGCCCAAACCGACAGCAGCTTAGCGCTGAGAATTGAACCCAAAAACGGCTCCTATATTGAGCACCGCTATTTGTTACCCAAATCGGGCTATGAGCTAAAGCATGAGGTACTCAGGGTCAATATGTCGACGCTACTCGAGTCTAACAACCGTTATACCGAACTAGAATGGCAGGTACGAGCGCCTTCACAAGAACGAGACCTCGAAGAAGAGCGCAAAATACCCGATATCTATTACCGATACCTCAACGATGAGCCCGACTACCTCACCATCAACAAAGAAGAAAGTGAGGATCTACCCAATCAGGTTAAGTGGATTTCATTTAGGCAAAAATTCTTCAGCAGCAGCCTGATTGCAGAAGGTCATTTTGATAATGCCAAAATCTCAGGTCGCCCGCTGACCGATAGCTCACATACCGCCGAATACTACGCCAGTCTGACTATGCCCATGGAGAACCCCGACGATGAACGGTTTTCCATGCGCTTTTATTTTGGCCCAAATCATTTCCAAAAGCTCAAAGCACTCGACCTGGGGCTCGAAAAGCAAGTGCCCTTGGGCTGGGGAATTTTCGGATGGGTAAACCGCTTCATTGTTATTCCAGTATTCAATTGGCTCGACTCTTTTTCATTGAGCTATGGTCTGATCATCCTGATCCTTACCCTCATCATCAAGGTCATTTTATTCCCGCTCACCTATCAATCCTATATATCAGGAGCCAAAATGAAGGTGCTGAAGCCCGAAATTGACGAGCTCAAGTCGCGCTTCGAATCGGATCCTGCCCGGATGCAGTCGGAGCAGATGAAGCTGTTTCAGCGTGCCGGTGTGAATCCGCTGGGCGGCTGCATTCCTCTTTTATTGCAGTTTCCCATTTTAATCGCCCTGTTTAACTTTTTCCCTGCTTCCATTGAATTGAGGCAGCAGGGATTTTTATGGGCCGATGATTTATCATCCTACGACTCCATTTTAGACCTACCCTTCCGCATACCATTTTATGGTGCGCATGTGAGTCTATTTACGTTGCTCATGACAGCCTCAACATTGTTGTACACCCATTTTAACAACCAAATCAGTGGGGTGACCGGCCAAATGAAAACCTTGGGATACATTATGCCCCTGATGTTCTTGCCTGTACTCAACAGCTATTCTTCGGCACTGAGCTACTATTACTTCCTGGCCAACATGATTACCTTTGGTCAACAATGGGCTGTTCGACGTTTTGTGATCGACGAGGACGCCATCCATCGGAAAATTCAGGAAAACAAAAACAAACCCGTTAAAAAAAGTCGATTTCAGGCCAAACTGGAGGAGATGCAGCGCACCGCTCAACAACGTCAATCGGCGCCCCGCTCAGGAAACAAGAGCAAGGGTAAATAAGAGCAAGGGTAAATAAGCTCGATTATTCTCTCGAGCCGCTCAATTATTTTTGATACTTTTGGGTGTATTTTGAATATGAGACCAACACCTATTTTTTTTGCTCTTTCCGGAATAATTGCTTTCGGTTTCTTTTATGGGTGCAAACATGATCCGGTTTATCCTCCCGGATGGGTTCCACCCCTCGACACAACGGGCTTAGGTCGATGTGATCCAGACAGTGTTTATTTTGTGAATGATATTCAACCCTTGTTGGCCAGGAGTTGTGCCAATTCATCGGCATGCCACGCCGGCAATCGTCCGGCCGAAGGCATTTCCTTGATTAACTATTCCGGTGTCATGCAAGGCAACAATGTTCGCCCCGGCCGCCCCGACAACAGCGAAATCTATGAGGTCATAACAGAATCAGATCCCGATAAAATGATGCCACCACCTCCTTATAGTCCACTCTCTGCTTCAGAACGCGCTATGATTCGCAGATGGATTGAACAAGGTGCCCTAAACAATGCGTGTAATCCGAATTTGCCCTAATTACCCTAAAGGACCTTTTCGTACAAAATATTCACCTATTCGGACAAAATATTCACCTATTCGTACAATATATCCACCTATTCGTACTTTAAATGTAACAACCTATTCCGCTCATGAAAAAACTGTTCCGATTCATTCTTGTCTTCATGTTGCTTGGAATAATCGGCATTGGCGTTTATCGTTATTTAATGCGGGCCAATGACCCGATGAACGGGCAAAAGGCCGATTACCAGGTTTTGGCCCATGAATGGGTCGAGGAGTTTAAAATCAACGAACAAGCGGCCAATCAAAAATATTTAGGACGAATCGTGGAGGTGAAGGGGGTTGTTCGGGAAGTGCTGCGCGATTCGCTGGGCGGGATGAATGTGATTCTCGAATCAGGCGACTCGTTTATGGGGGTCAACTGCTCCATGGAATCAGGTGAAGTTGCCCCTCAAGAAGACAGCGACACCATAATGCTTCGGGGTGAGTTTACGGCGCTTTCACTCGATGTATGTATGGCCCGTTGCGTTCGGATCTCTTTACCTAAATGACTTTAATTTAATATACCATGAAACACCCATCTCCTTTTTTTACATTCCTTATGTCGTTCTCGGCATTCGTCCTGCTGTCTACAACATGCGTTCTCGCCCAGTCGAAGTACATGACACGCAATGGTTTGGTTCGATTTGAGGCAGAAGGCCCGATCAAAGACGATATAAAAGCTGTGAACAACCAAGCCGGTTGTATACTAGACGCTTCAACGGGCGATATTTTGTTTAAAATCCCAATCAAATCCTTTGTCTTCAAAAAAGCTTTGATGCAGGAGCACTTTAACGAGAATTATATGGAGTCACACAAATTTCCCACAGCCGAACTGAAAGGCAAAATTGAGGGCTTTAAACCCGCGGTTCTTCAGAAATCGGGTGTTCAACAAGTTATGGTGAGCGGAAAAATGACATTGCATGGGGTAACGCGCGACATCCGTGAGCCTGGAACCATGGAGGTAAAGGATGGTAAAATTTTACTGCGCGCTGACTTTGGGGTGGCATTGGCCGATTATGGCATCAGCATACCGAAAATGGTAGAAGATAAACTGGCTAAAGTAGCTCAAGTGAATTTATCCATAGATCTTGCCCCAACCGGACAATAAAGCACCCTTCATGGTGTAAAACAAAACATGGTGTAAAACAAAAAATCCTGTCTTTTGACAGGATTTTTTTTGTGCCCAGGATCGGAGTCGAACCGATACGAGTGTTATCTCACAGGTGTTTGAGACCAGCGCGTCTACCAATTCCGCCACCTAGGCATTTTTTGATGAGGTCGGAAGCGGATTCGAACCGCTGTAGGAGCTTTTGCAGAGCTCTGCCTAGCCACTCGGCCATCCGACCAATCGGCCACAAATATAGGACAAAGGCCGATCATTTCAAATTGTACCTAGACTTTTATTCATAACGAAGTGCCTCAATCGGATCGAGTCGTGCCGCTTTGGCCGCTGGATAAAAGCCCGACAATAGGCCTACAGCCAAACAGAGTACGATACCGCTGCCCATCCACACCCATGGAATGATAAATCCTACGCCCACCACCACGGCTACTGCGTTACCCACAGCCATACCCAACACGACACCTACCACCCCTCCGATCTGCCCAATAAACAAAGCCTCAAGAAGAAACTGCCACCGAATCAGCTTTTGGGTGGCCCCGAGGGCTTTGCGCGTACCAATTTCGCGCGTGCGTTCGGTTACCGAAACCAACATGATGTTCATGAGGCTTATTGCCGCACCCAAAAGCGTAATGATACCGATTAATCGGGCTGCCAATCCGATAAAGGCAAGGTTCTCGATCAAATTTGACGCAAAGCTATCGGCCTTTTGGATCTCGAAATTATCTGGAGCCGCCGGACCAAGTCGGCGGATATTCCGAAACAAAACCTCTGCTTCCGCGATCGCCTCTGTCAATTGCTCGGGTCGGGCAGCAAGCACAGATAAAGTGTGTGACCGATCGCTGTCTGGAAACATACGCCTGGCGAAAGACACCGGAATCACCACACTCCGGTCTCCGTTTTGAGAAAATCCTGAACCTTTTTCTTCGAGTACACCCACAACGAGCACACGAACACCCGATATTTTAACTGATCGACCGATTGCAGCGTTTTGGCCAAATAACTTTTCAGCGACTTCATGACCAAGAAGCACCACGCCAGAAGCGTTTTCCATTTCTGTATGTGTGAAATTCCGTCCCTGAGAGAGCGACAATGCCGCCGTAGCTAAATAATTCGGATCGGAGGCAAACAGAGTGATGTTTGGATTGGTCTTGGTGTTTAGATGGGTTACAGTTATGGCCATACCCACCATACAGGACACTGATACTCTCGATGGAAATTGGAATTGCTGTTGAAATCGTAACGCTTCGCTATAAGAAATATAGCGACGCTCGATGCGTTTACGGCGGGCACCAAATCCCATCTGACTGGTTCGATTTCGAATAGTAAAAGTATTCGCCCCCATGCTGGTGAAGGTATCGGTAAGCGACTTTTCCAAAGCATCGATAGAAGTAAGAATTCCCACAAGGGCCGAAATACCGATGGCGATGATGAGTGCCGTGAGACCTGCACGCAATCGTTGCTGCAGTACAGAGGCCAAAGCCATCGCAAAAAGATCCTTAATACCTGGTTTCACCCGGTAAAAATACGCAGTCGCAATCGCTTTTTTGTGGCTTTTGACCTTTTATTTGCCTATTTTCGTGCTTTGATTCGAAGGGCTATTTTCATCCCAATTCGAACACTATAAAATTGAAAAATCAACCTCATTTTAAAACCTGAATCCATGCTTTTCGACCTGGAATTAATTGAAGAGACCTATCAGCGCCTATCCACACGCGTTCCCGAAGCCCGAACCTTGCTCAGCCGTCCCCTCACCCTTACCGAGAAGATATTATATTCACATTTATGGGGCGGTCAGGAGACGTTGAAAGCCGAGCGGGGCGTTACCTATGTGGATTTTGCGCCGGATCGGGTTGCGATGCAGGATGCAACAGCGCAAATGGCGCTCCTGCAATTCATGCAGGCAGGCCGCGCCCGCACGGCTGTTCCTTCTACAGTGCATTGCGATCACCTCATCCAGGCCAAGCTCGGTGCAGAGACCGATCTCAACCAAGCGCGCGACAAAAACCAGGAGGTCTATGATTTTTTGGCTTCTGTTTCTGAAAAATATGGCATTGGTTTTTGGAAGCCGGGCGCAGGCATCATCCACCAGGTGGTGCTCGAACACTATGCCTTTCCGGGTGGAATGATGATTGGCACCGACTCCCACACGCCCAACGCGGGTGGATTGGGCATGATTGCCATTGGGGTTGGTGGGGCCGATGCCTGTGATGTAATGGCCGGTCTGCCCTGGGAGCTGAAATTTCCCCGAATCATCGGGGTTAAGCTGACAGGTAAACTCAGTGGATGGGCCTCAGCGAAGGATGTTATCCTAAAAGTAGCGGGAATCCTTACGGTCAAGGGCGGCACAGACCATATTCTGGAATATTTTGGTGAAGGAGCGCAGTCGCTTTCTGCCACAGGTAAAAGCACCATTTGCAATATGGGAGCGGAGATAGGTGCTACAACCTCCCTGTTCGGGTTCGATGCTGCCATGGCCGAATACCTGCGTGGTACCCAGCGCGAAAAGGTAGCCGAGGGTGCCGAACGGATCCACGCACACCTGACTGGCGATCCAGAGGTATATGCTTCGCCTGAAACCTACTTTGACCAAGTCATCGAAATCAACTTAAGTGAACTTGAACCGCATGTCAATGGTCCGTTTACTCCCGATCTGGCCTGGCCATTGAGTCGATTTGCAGAAGCGGTTGAACAAAACGGATGGCCCGCTCGGTTGGAGGTGGGTCTCATCGGATCCTGTACCAATTCATCCTACGAAGACATCACCCGGGCTGCATCTGTGGCCCGACAGGCTGCTCAAAAACATCTGAAGGCAAAAAGTGCATTCACCATCACGCCCGGATCCGAAATGGTTCGTTATACGGTCGAACGCGACGGATATTTAGACGACTTCGGGACCATCGGCGGTGTTGTTCTGGCCAATGCTTGTGGCCCGTGTATTGGTCAGTGGGCACGCGCAGGCTCAGAAGATCAGAAGCCCAACAGCATCATTACCTCATTCAATCGAAATTTTGCGAAGCGCAACGATGGAAACCCCAATACCCATGCTTTTGTTGCCTCTCCTGAGGTCGTAACGGCCTTATCGATTGCTGGTGATTTGCGTTTTAACCCCCTAAAAGACACCCTCATCAATGAACATGGCGAAGCCGTTCGTCTCGACGAACCAACGGGAATACCGCTTCCGGTTCGCGGATTTGATGTGGAGGATTATGGCTACCAGGCGCCTTCTGCGGATGGCGAATCGGTGGTGGTGAAGGTAGACCCTGCGTCCGAACGTCTTCAACTACTCGATCCGTTCCCAGCTTGGGAGGGCACCGATCTGCATGATTTGGTGTTGCTTATCAAAGCCAAGGGCAAATGCACGACGGATCACATTTCGATGGCGGGCCCTTGGCTGAAGTACCGTGGTCACCTCGACAACATTTCCAATAATTTGTTGATCGGTGCCATCAATTTTGCAAACGGACAAGCCAATCACGTAAAAAATCAAATCAGTGGCGAATATGGAGAAGTTCCTGCTGTTCAAAGGGCCTATAAAGCGGCCAGTCGGGGTAGTGTCGTTGTGGGTGATGAAAATTATGGGGAGGGTTCATCCAGAGAACACGCTGCCATGGAACCACGCCACCTTGGGGTGCGGGTAATTTTGGTTAAATCATTTGCCCGGATTCATGAAACAAACCTCAAAAAGCAAGGCATGTTGGCGCTCACTTTTGCCAAACCTGGGGATTACGATTTAGTACGGGAGGACGATCGAATCGACATTCTGGGACTTACAACCTTTCGTCCGGGCGAACCCCTACGCATTGTTCTTAAACACAGTGATGGCAGTCGCGACGAAATACAGGTGAACCATACCTATAACGAGCAGCAAATTGATTGGTTCCGTGCCGGTGCTGCCCTCAACTTAATCCGCCAAGGAATATAGTCTTCTGCCCCGATCGCCGACCGTATGCCTTAAGTGCCGACCGCCTGCTTTGTTGCGCAATCTACTCATACGCTAAGGGAAGAAAATGGCGAAAATTGAGATATTCCGAATCAGAAGGGCAAGTCGTCGGCTCCATTGGCGTCGTCGCCCATGCTCGAAGACGACATAGGATCATTGGCTCCTGAAGATGAACCTGGGCCCATCGCAGATCCGGAATAGTTGGCCGAACCCATACTGGAGGGCGCGTAACCACCCGAATCCATACTGGAGGGCGCGTAACCACCCGAACCCATTGACGACGGGTTGTATCCGCCTTGACCATTGGGTGAGCCGTAGGATCCCCCTTGATCTTGACCGGCCGGTGCAATTTTCCAAGCACGAATGTCGGAATACCATCGACCATTGTATTCTCGGCTCTCGAGATCAACGGACACACGGACGCGATCGCCTTCACGCAACGGAAACTGATCGATTTTATCGCCCATTAAACTCATAAAGATCTTTTTGGGGTATTGAGCCGAAGTTTCGAGCAAGAACTCCTGTTTGCGCCATGGGTTGCCGGTTCGGGCCGATTGTCCGCTCACGAGCGGCATAATCTGAATGATTGTTCCCTCTACTTCCATAATCTGTTTATTAATTGTTTTTTTGTGTACAAAAACGAGAAATCAATGCCTTCCGGGGATATACTTAACCACCTTTCCATCAAGGCATGAAAGCTGTATGCCTGACCCAAAGGACCTTTCCACACAATCTCAATACGAGGCGCCTTGCCGCCGCGATGAACGCCACTTAAATAAAGAAATGGGCCTTTTGGGCGCCCATAAATCGCATTCCAACACCGCTGAATGATTCCACCATCTGCGCAAAATGTGTAACACTGGTGGTAGTCGCAGCCCAATTCTTCGTCTCTTGAAATCCAGCGTTCAGCTTGAACCAGATCAAATCCAGCCATGCGATTGATTTGGCCCATCAAACAATCCAAAACCAATGCGTAGGTTTCTGCGGGCATGTAATCATCGATGGTGAATGCAAAACCCGTGGAATCTTGCGGGGTATTTAAAGGGAAGGCAGTCGGTGCATGCGCATGATCATCTCCAAAAAATGCCTCTTCGTAGGCTTTTCTGACCCGATGAAATGCATATTGCATTCCGCCTTGATCCAACCAATGCTTCAATTCGTTGCGCTGGCGATCTGTGCGAACCAAACGACGTCGGTAGAGCGTTAAGGCTTGACCGACTGTCGCTTTTTCTTGAACACGAGTATGAAGCAGATGACCCACGGTTTGATGCAATTAAATCCCACAAATATAGCAAAGGATGCTATTTTTGCCAAAGCAAACCCCTTTCAATTTCAGCATGTTTTTGCAGTTTTTGGGCGCAAGCCGACAGGTCACAGGCAGCATGTTCCTGCTGGAGCTCGACGATGGTTTCCGCGTTTTGGTGGATTGCGGTCAGGATCTGGAGAAAAACCCCATTACCGCAGAGGACATTGGGTTTGGCCCGTTTCCCTTCGCGCCTTCGGAAATCGACCTGGTATTGCTCACGCATGCGCACATCGACCACAGCGGCCGCCTCCCGACCTTATTTCGACACGGCTACACAGGCGAGGTTTTGTGTACGCTTCCCACCTACTACCTGGCATCACTGCTGTTGGCCGACAGCGCGCAACTGATGCGCAAAAAAGCGGAAGCACAACAAGATCGAAACCGCAAAAGGAAGCAACGCAGACTTGGACGCGGCCGCGATAACGAATGGGCAGAATATACCGGACGCGATGTAGACCAAAGCTTGTCGCGTTTCGTACCCGTTGCGTTTGGCGAAACCCATATCGTTCGGCCCAATCTAACCGTCACCTTTAACCCTACTGGTCACCTGTTGGGCGCCGCCAATATCATCTTGGAAGCGCAAAAATCCGACGGCTCTGTTTGTTGCATCGCCTTCAGCGGGGATGTGGGTCGCTATCAATATCCCTTGTTGAATGATCCCATACCCCTTCCGCAGGTCGATTATCTCGTGTGTGAAAGCACCTATGGCGGGCGAACGCACAGCGACAAAAATAGACCTGGAGAAATTCTCGAAGGCATTATTCGGGAGATCTGTGTAGAGCAACCCGGAAAACTCATCATTCCCTCGTTTAGTGTTGGTCGAACACAGTCGTTGCTGTTTGTACTGCACCGCCTGCAAATAGAAGGCCGGCTTCCTGAAATTCCCATTTATGTGGACAGTCCACTCGCCATAGAAAGCACCAAGGCCTACCAGCATCTACATCGTTTTTTATCGGCAGACGCCCGCGAGGTTCAGTCGCGCTTCGATGATTTGTTTGCATTCGACCAATTACACCTGGTTCAACGATTGAGCGAAAGCAAAGCACTTTCTGAACATTATCGACCTTGCATCATCATTTCGGCCTCAGGCATGCTTGAAGGTGGGCGCATTCAGCATCACCTCAGGCATCAATTGCAGAACAGCAAGGCATGCATCCTCTTTATCGGTTTTGTGGCGGAAGGCACATTGGGTCGACGGCTTCTGGATGGGGAAAGTATCTGGCAAAATGATGGCAAAAAGCTGGAGGTACGCGCACAAATACGCCGAACCGACGTGTTTAGTGGTCACGCCGACCACGACGGACTCGTGGAATTTGTTGGCTCGCAAGCACCCGATCGGCTTAAAAGAGTATTTTTGACGCATGGAGACTACTCCGCTATGTTGGCTTTGGAAGAGTCGCTTTCTGAAAAAGGATACCGCGTTGAAATCCCCTTCAAGTCGCAAATTTATTCCCTATGACGCCCATTAAATTACAATTTGATGGATTGCGCATGCTTATGATCGGACTGCTCTTTTTTCTACCCTCCTGCGGCGAAGTGGAAGAGAACGATCGAGAAGCACGCCGGTTACGCGACGATGTACTGGTGGATATGAAAGAAGTATACGAAACCAAGTCCATCTTACGCTTGCATTTGGCTGCTGTTGATGCCAAAGTAGAGCGTTATATCATGCAGCCCGAACAATCAGATTCTCTGACCTTAGAAGAAGAAAGACTTTATGAAGAACGCGCTTCGATCCTCAGGTCTTTAGAAGCTCAGGAAGAGCGATTAAGGGATTGGATAGCGGAAGAAGCCGATCAGGAAGGCAAATCAGGATGGTGGCCCAGTGAATCGGCACGCGCGCAAAGCCGCCTTCGACTGGAACGCATCACCGAGATCAAACAGTCGATCGACACACTATTGAAAAAAAGTAAAACCAGGGGATAAATCAATGAAATCAGCGTTTTTGAACGGGCTTGTTCTCATAAGCAATTGGGTAGTCAAGCCTTTCACCGTGCTGCTCCTTGCGGTGTCTTGTGGAGAGAAGTCCCCATCGGACCAATCGTTGCCTGTTTTGGGACCCCCCGCATTGGCATCCAACAAACCGCATGGTGAAGCGAAAGAGGGTTTTCCTCATTTTAGTTTGGAAGACCAATGGGGCAACATCATCACGCCGGATAGCCTGGCCGGACAATTGATCGTGGGGGATTTCTTCTTTTCAACATGTAAGGGTATCTGCAAGGATCAGTTGACCGGACTCAAAAAAGTGTATGCAGCCTATGGTCAGGATCATCGGATTCGGATTGTCTCACACAGCATCGACCCAGACAACGATACCCGGGATGTGTTGTTGGCTTATGCCCAAAAGGCAGGGGTTTTGAACCACCATTGGCTTTTTCTGCATGGTGATACCAGTATAGTATACCCCCTGGCCCGGGATTCATACCTGGCATTCGCCGAATCGGACAGCCTAGCCATCGGAGGATATACCCACAGCGGCTACCTCAGTCTCTTAGACCCCCAACGCCGCATTCGCGGAATCTACGACGCTGCGCAACCGGATGAAATCGACAGACTCCGCACAGACATCCGTATTTTACTGGCCGAAACCCATGAACAATAGAGCGTTAATTATTTGGCACTTCAGGCACTTCCGTTTGGCTGTTATCGGCATGGGCCTCTGGCTCATGTCCGCGTGTCATACACAGGATGGCATCTTAGGTATTCCTAAAGAGAACCGACTACCAGATACCTATATGGTGGTAGACACCATCATTCGTTGGGGCGATGACCGTTTCACGAGTACGCTTCAGGTACATTGGTGGGGAACAGACCCCGATGGATGGGTTGTAGGCTACGAACTGCGCCTTGCAGGCGTTGCGGATACCGCCTGGACCTTCACCACCGCCCATGACAGCATTTTTTTATTAAACATACCTACGGGCAGCGACACCTTCGATGCTGTTTTTGAAATCAGGGCAATCGACAACACGGGCGCATTTGATCCGTCGCCGGCACGGCTGAGGTATCCCGTTCGCAACAGTGTACCCACCCTCGCTTTTGTTTACCCACCCAATGGTTCAAATCCGCTCGCGGGTGCTTTCCCTACCCACAGTTTTCCTGTCCTGCATTTCGCCTGGCAAGGAAGCGATCCAGATGGGGCAGCTTCGATTGAACGCTATGAGCTGTGTTTGAATGACACGACCCAATCGAGTCGATGGCTCAGCCTACCCCCGACCTACACGGAATGTATTCTGCAGGCCGAAACACCGAACGGAACAAGTTCATCATGTCTTGTGTTTCCAGGCGATCGAACCACACCCCTCACGGATCGCCTGCAGGGATTAATTTTATCCGATTCCAACCGCTTGTATGTTCGCGTCATTGACCGATCTGGGGCGAAAAGTGATTGGGCTGAAAGTCGTTCTGTATTTGTGCGGACCCTGTCGCACAACATCCTTTTCGTGAATGCATTCACCCCTTCCGCCATTCCCAACCAGAACGTGGACACTGTTGCTGCGCGCATGGCCACTCAATTGGCGCTGTCCGGCATCAACCAGTACCATGAGCTGCGTATTTTTGAGCGTTCGGGCAATGCTTTTACCCAATTATCAGCCAACAACGCCACACAATCCCGCATTTTCGATTTGTTCGACCATATTATTTGGCTGGGTGGTGGCGGATACGATTTCGATCAAAACGCGGCCCTAACTCAGTACACCATGGGTCGGTTCTTGGACGGAGGAGGGAATCTCCTCATGAGCCTCACTTCATCGGCGGGGTCGCCCGCAACGGGCACCATCTATGAGCTTTTTCCATTCGACTCGCTCTTAGCCCCCCCCGATGGGTACGGCTTTCTGCTTACCGACACGGCAACGCTCTCTCCATTGTCCCCCAACTACCCTATTTTGGGGTATGACCGGTTTAATCCAGCGGTTCGCCCGTTGAAATTGCGCAGTGGCACCACCGGACTGTACAAAGCGAACATTTGGCTACGAAATTTCAGCACACTATCCCTAACACCGAGTAGCGGACCATCAACGGTGATGGCACTCCGTTACAACCCCATCAACCAAAGCCGTTTTGCTTTCACTACCCTCGAACTGCACTCCCTCAACCGGAATGGAACACTGTCGACCATGCTGTCGCAACTTCTGCGCAACGAGTTTGGGATCCCATGATGCGGGTTGCAGTTTTTGCCAGCGGAACGGGAAGCAATGCTGAACGTCTTATTTTGCACTGGCAGCAAACTCCTCAACCCCTGGCCCGAGTGGTTTTGCTGGTTTCGGGAAAGCGGGATGCGCCTGTTGTCGCCAAAGCACACCTACTGCGGGTACCGGTTGTGGTTATCAGCCGACGTTCTTTGAACCATCCTGAGGATCTCATTCGGGTTTTGAAGGCCGAACGGATCGATGCATTAGTCTTACTGGGCTTCCTCTGGTTGATCCCACCTGATTTAATCCGGGCATTTGACGGCCGAATCCTGAACCTACACCCATCGTTGCTCCCTGATTTTGGGGGTAAGGGCATGTATGGTATGCATGTGCATGAAGCCGTGGTGGCAGCAGCTGCTTCAAAGAGTGGAATTACCCTGCATTTGGTAAACGATGAATACGACCGCGGTCCAATTGTGGCTCAATTTTCCTTGGAGGTGCGCAATGGCGAAACAGCCTTCGAGTTATCGCAACGCATTCATGAACTGGAACAGCAGCATGTGCCTGAAGCCGTGGAACTTTTTTTACGGCAATCAGTGCTTCGGTCTCCTTTAACCCTTTTTTAGGGCAGTTGTCCAATCGCCCATCATCGGATAGAGCATTCCAAACAGGCGGGCTGTGAGGTAGGCATCACCAGCGGCCCGATGCCGGTTTTCAGTTTCCATACCCAACGACCGACACAACTTTCCGAGAGAATAAGAGGGCTCCTCAGGTAAGAGCTGGCGCGCTAAACTGAGGGTACACAGGCGATCGGCCTCGAATCGCAAGCCCACAGCGGCGAACTCAGCCTGAAGAAATCGATAATCGAAGGAAACATCATGGGCCACAAAAACACAACCTGATAGTAGCCGATGCAGTTCAGATGCAATGCTTTTGAATGGAGGGGCCGTATTCACCATTTCTTGGCTAATGCCGGTCATGCGCGCAACAAAATCGGGAATGGGTTGACCCGGATTCACCAATCGCTCCCAAGTGCCCAGGATCTCTTGTCCGTCGTAAAACACCACCCCAACCTCCATCAGGCGGAATGTTGGGAATTTACTCCCGGTGCATTCGATATCCACTACAGCAAAACGAACCATTGGGCGACGAAAATACGCAGCACAGGGTTTCTTCTGATTTTTTATTTTCCTGCTGACGGATTTATATTTTTTCGTTGGGGTTAACTATATTCAACCGAATATGAACCACAGCACCCTTGTAATAGGCCTCTTATGCGTATGGCTATTGACAGGCTGTCGCGATCAATCAGAACGTGTACTCCGCATCGATGGTTCGAGTACCCTATTCCCCTTAGCAGAGGCCATCAGCGAATCGTATAGCCGAACCTATCCTGATCGCAAGGTGGTGGTAGGACTATCGGGCACCGGGGGCGGCTTTCGAAAACTATCGCGCGGTGAAATAGACATCTGTATGGCGTCGCGGCCCTTGGGTTCGGGCGATCCACAAGAACTAACGGAGGAGCTGCGTTCTGGCCGACTCCGTGAAGTAGCCGTAGCGCGTGATGCAGTGGTGGTAGCCGTGCATCCCCTAAACCCCTGGGTCGATGCCATCGACTCAGTGTCGCTCGCACGCATTTGGCACAGTGACCGCCAGGGAAAGCCAGCTTATTGGTCAGAATTAAACCCAGATGCCCCTAGAGTACCCATAAACCTATACGGACCCGGCCCTGGTTCTGGAACATTTGATTTTTTTACCCGTCAGATTCTTGGGCAGGCCGGACATGGAAGAGGAGATTATTCGGCCAACGAGATCGACGCCATGACCGTGGCCGGAATTGCAGGTGATCGACTCGCACTGGGATACTTTGGATATACCTATTATCTCAACAATAGAAATCGTGTTAAAGCACTCGGCATCGAGGTACCAACGGCCCTTGGGGGAGGATTTGCGCTTCCAAGCGCCGAAAATGTCGACAACGGACGCTACCAGTTACTTTCGCGATACCAATACCTCTATGTGCGTTCCGATGACCCATCGAAGGCACATATAGATGCCTATGTACGGTTTTTTTTGATGAATCTCTCCAGCCAAAGATTGGTGGGGTCTTATTTGCCTTTAAAACAGGAGATGCATCGCGATCAACTCCAATATTGGAGCAGAAGTGAATCGAAACAACCATGAAGAATAGAGAACGCGCTGCTGGCTGGTTGATGGGTGCCTTAAGTTGGGCCAGCCTGGGCATCACTTTCATTTTTCTATGGTTGTTCACTCAGCTTTCTCTTCCATTCTTTTATCAATTGAACTGGGTTGCGTTTTTTACCTCCACACAATGGACACCGCTCTATGAGGTTAAAGCCTTTGGGATTCTGCCTTTGCTTACGGGCACTTTGATGTGTTGTTTGATCGCGCTGTTCGTGGCACTTCCGGTAGGCCTATCGACTGCGGTATTTTTACAAGAATTTGCATCTTCTTGGATAAAGGAACTGGCCCTTGGGGCGCTGCATGTATTGTCGGTGACCCCTTCGGTGGTTTATGGCTTTCTGGCCTTACACTGGCTCACACCACTGCTTCAGCGGTTCATTCCTCACCTTCAAACCTATAATGCCCTGGTGCCCGGAGTGCTTATGGGCATTATGATTTTACCCATCATCACCTCCATCACCCGAGAAGCCATGCAAGCCATGCCGAGTAGCTTGCGGGATGAAGCGGAGGCTATGGGTGCTTCGCGCTGGCAAATTGTGCGTATGCTGCTTTTGCCTTATTCTCGTAGGGGTATCGCTGCCGCTGCTATGTTGGCATTGTCGCGTGCCCTTGGCGAAACAATGATTGTGTCTATTGCAGCCGGGCAACATGCTGGCCTCACTTTAAATCCTTTAGAAGCTACCCAAACAGCGAGCAGTTATATTCTCCAGCTGAGCTTAGGGGATGTAGGCCACGATTCAACCGAATATTCATCTCTTTTCGCCGTAGCATTGAGTTTGTTTGTTTTTACCTATCTACTCAATTTGATCGGATACCGATTGGGCCGATCCCTCACCCATCTTTCTTATTTGGCTAAAGAACATGCGCCCATTTAGTCTGTTTGCTTTCTTTGAAAGAATGGAACATGGGCTGGCACAGCTCGTGCGTGGCGGCTTGGGATTGGCCGTTAGACTTATGACCATGACCATTATTTTACTGGCTTTGGTTTGGTTGGGCTATCTATTTTGGATCGGCAAGGCGCGCTTGAATACCGAATTTCTGTTTGGTTTCAATTCGGTGGTGGCGGGTAAAGCCGGGGTCTACCCAGCCCTCATGGGCAGCCTTTGGCTTCTTCTTATGGTGTTTTTGCTGTCTTTTCTGCCGGGCTTGGCCATAGCGGTTCATCTCGAGCGTGGGCACACGGGCCGGCGGGCCAAGCACTTCATTTCACTGAACCTATCCAATCTGGCTGGGGTGCCCTCGGTGGTGTATGGGTTGGCTGGGCTGGAATTATTTGCGCGGCAACTGGACTTGGGCATTTGCTTGCTCAGCGCTTCGCTTACGCTCTCACTCATGGCCCTTCCCACGGTGATCATCACATGCCGCGAAGCCATTAGACGTGTGCCGGCTGAACTTGAGGATGGAGCAGTCGCACTCGGTGCCACTCCGCTGCAGGCCTTATGGTTCCAGATCCTTCCCGCAGCCTTTCCGGGCATTTTATCGGGCGTTATGCTCTCGATCAGTCGGATTGTTGGCGAAGCCGCTCCTCTTCTTGTATTGGGTGCTGTGGCTTTTGTTCCTTATGCCCCGAGTTCTGTATGGGATTACTTCACCTTACTCCCTGTTCAGATCTTTTTTTGGTCGAATCAATCTCAGCCCGATTTTGCACCCAATGCGGCGGCAGCCGTGGTGATATTACTCGGAATAACCCTTATTTTTCATCTTTTGGCCCTATGGATCCGCAACCGCTGGAAAAAACGAATCCTTCTTTAGGTGATAAAATCAGCGTTTCGGGCGTAAACGTTTGGTATGCAGCCCAACAAGTGCTGTTTGATTTGTCTATTGCCATCAGGCCCTGTGCGGTAACGGCCATCATTGGCCCTTCGGGTTGTGGCAAAACCACCCTTTTGCGTCTGATGAATCGGATGAATGACCGGGTGCCGGGTGCCCGGATGACAGGGCTCATTCGGATGGATGGACGCGATATTTATGGACCCGAAGTGCAGGTCTCTGAGCTACGCAAGCGTGTTGGCATGGTTTTTCAAAAACCAAACCCATTTCCTGGCTCAATTTTTGACAACATCACTTTTGGCCTAAAAATAAGGGGCATGGTCCTGCGATCATTTTTGGATGATCGGGTCGAACGTACCTTGAGGCAGGTGCACCTCTGGGATGAGGTAAAAGACAAGTTGAAGACTTCCGCGCTTAATTTGTCGGGCGGTCAACAACAGCGATTATGCTTGGCCAGGGCATTGGCCGTGGAACCTTCCGTGCTCTTGATGGATGAACCCGCGTCGAGTCTAGACCCCATCAATACAGCCCGAATCGAGGAGCTCATCGTTCAGCTGAAGGCCCAGCATACCATTGTAATGGTCACCCATAACATGCAGCAAGCCGGGCGAACGAGTGATGTTACTGCTTTTCTGCACAAAGGAAGACTGATTGAACTTGCGGATACCGCCACTTTTTTCACCAACCCCAAAAGCCCAAGCACTCAGGACTACATCACAGGGCGATTTCGTTAATCAGCCGGAGGGGAACGGGTTCATTTGGTTTCTTTGTGTTTGACCACCGTCTTCCCTTGAAGCACGTCCAAAATATCTTGAATTTCTGTGTTTTGATGAAGACTTTGTAAAAATTTTCGTTGCGAATTGAATACGTAAACCGAAGGGATATACATTTCACCAAAATATTGATAAAACCGTGCCTGCTCATCCCGGCAAAGGTAGACCGATGGATGCGCGGCCAATCCTGTTTCCTGTGCATAAGCCTTGGCCTCATGGGCTGGTGCCCGCGACACAAAAACCCATTGAATGGCGTCGATTTCTGATGATGAAGTCGCCAATTCTTTTCCCAATTTCCGGCAATGACCGCAGTCTGGCCCGTAATAAACGACCACAACCGGCCCATTTCTGAGCAGATCAGCGCTGCATTTACCCTTTCCTTCCAGCAACGGAAATTCGAATTCGGGTAAGCGCAACAGCTTTCCTTGCGTGTCGAATACCGGCCTCGTTTGCTGCCAGTATATGTAGAGTTGAAACAAAAGGAATACAGCTGCAAAAAACACAGCTATGGGAAGTGCATGGGTGCGTAGCGGTGATCGGGCCATGGGTTGGTATAGACGTAACGGACTCAAAAACTCAAATTTATGCGGATAACACTTACGTCTGCCATACGGATGCAGATTTGTGACCACCCGATTTTTGCATCATGCGTTCAGGGCTATTGATCTTGGGTTTGGTTTCGTTTGGGTGTTCTGGTCAACCGGCAGTGGTTGGTGGTGGTGAACTCTGGGCAGGGGGGATCAGCATTCCTTGGTTTGGGGCGCAGGCTGCACGCGACTTCCCACAAGGTACACCGAAGACTGCTGGCTATGCCCTGGGCATTTCTGCGGGACAAACCTCGCACGGTCTGGCTCCAGAATTTATGGCATTGGGCATTCATCGTCGATATAAGGTTTTTCACGCGGCTGTGCTCGGTAGTGCATTAGGAGACCCACTCTATTCGGAGTACGGTTTTGGCGTGAGGAGCGGATTATCTACCCCAAAGTGGGCACTCGGATTGGGACTCGACAGATCCAGGCGAAAAATTGAACATCGCGTTCGAACAGGGTCCACAATCAGTGCAGGACTCAGTCTGTTCTGGGATCAAAATACCAGCCTTCATCTTCGATCCTCTTTCTTGGCCAGGCAAAGCCTCGACGACCCCCTTTTTGCAGATGGTTTTTCGTCGGCCTGGCTCATCAACCATAAAATGGGTCGGACCCTACTTATGGGTTTCCTTCAACAATGGGAAACCAAGGGTTGGGACGCCGGGATCGCTTGTTTATTCGAATTGGCTCCGAATTGGGAAGCCATGGTATGTGGTTCCTCCTTATGGAAGCGATTTAGTTTAGGCCTGAAAGGACATTACAAAAGTTGGCATATTTCTGTTTCAGGCATGATTTCTCCTCTGCCCTCCCCCGGCAGCCTTATTGACCTACAATTTGAACCCGAAAACCGATCGCCTTAATGAGAAAACCACACGCTTTTCTTTTACTTCTCTTTCATTGGCTGCCAATAATCGGTGTATGGGCCCAAACCCCAACAAGCGGTACGCGACCACAACCCGAAACCGCTGACACGTCGCATGTACTTTCGGGTTCCGACGACTTCTCAAGCGAGGAATTACTTGATGTACCCGAAAATCTGGAGTGGATACCCCTCGAGCAATTCGATGAACGAATGATGCAGATCGATGAGACTAATTTCATCCAAAAAGCAATCAACCTGTGCAGCATATCGTGGGACGAATTGGTTGGCTCTGGCCTACTGTCAACGCTTCAGGCCAGTGCTTGGGTGGCTTACCGCAAGTTATACGGCTGTCCGTCTGCATGGTATGAGCTTCAGGCCGTTCATGGCTTCGACACGGCACTCATTCGAATGCTCAGTAAAAAAACAACCCTCGAACCGGAAATTTCATTTCATTCGCTGGGATACAGCCTTCAACATGGCCGCGCAACCCTTATGCTGCGCAGCACACGGAATTTATCTGGCCTCCGAGGGTATGAGCCGGGTGATGGAGACCGTCCAGGTTTCAGTGCGTACAGGGGTGGACCACAAGCCCATTTATGGCAAATTCGCCATTCGGGTTACCGCCACCGATTGGTCCTGAGCCTTCCCAAAGTACAGGGTGCATACGGGATGGGCCAATTGGGTGGTGGGATGATGATGACCTCCGATCATGGTCTTCCAAGAGCTACTGGCGTGGCGGTGGGCGACTATCATCTACGGATTGGACTTGGTCTGTCTTGGAATACGGGCATGTCGGGTTCATTGACCTCCGGTATCATGGGATTGCGTTGGATGGGACAATCGATGGGCGTGGCGTCTGGAACAGCAACTTCGGTTCAGCTCAGGGGTATTTCCTTTCAAAAGGAACTCAAGAAGGGCATCAGTGTTTTGGCTTGGTCGGCGTACCAGCGGCCCGACGTCCGGTTGTTGTATGGTTCAGACAGCAGCCAGGTCTTGATCGGTAGTTTACCCCTCGGCGGAATGACACGTACACAAACAGAATGGCAAGGTCGAAAGGGCAGCACGTTTCAGTCATACGGAATGAGCGTAATGAAAGAATACAAACAGTTTAAAATAATGATTTACAGTAGTTTATATAAATATAATCTAGGATTCACTTCGAAGAATCTGCCGTGGCCATCCAGTATTGTACCGCCTCAGAAAAACGAATTGACGGGTCTATCATACCACCACTCCGGCAGACGATGGGAGTGGAGTGGCGAATGGTCATTCAGCGGAGTCAACGGATTGTCGACGCTGCAGCAGCTGATTCTGGCACCGCACGCCCGTTTGCAAACCGCATGGATCGGCCGCCGCTTTGCCCCTGGAGCGGCCCCACCCTTTGCAGGTGCTCTGGGCCGACAATCATCACCAATCAATGAAGAGGGATTTACTTGGATGACCCAACGGTTGGGTAAAGGCCGCAGTCGTATGCTGTGCGTGGCCGATTTTTATCGACACCCCATGCCCCGTTTTGGCACACCGCTTTCGGCGCATGGCCATCGGATCAACTTACAATATGAATGGTGGCCCCATCGGGAACATCAATTATTGGGCCGTCTGGATGTGCGAAAAGAATGGGGAGGCCAAAATCTTGGACTTAGCCTACCCTCCATATCTGATCAGGAACAAAAATCTTGGGTAATGAGCTGGATACATCAGTCGAGGCAATCCCCCATCCGAGAGTGCCGCGTCAGATTAGATGGACGAACGAATACAACGAATCAGACACCATATTTGGTGCGTTCTGTAGCGTTTTCAACCCGAATTCGATGGGTAGTGGGGCCTTGGCGCTTGAGTGTTCAGCAGGCATGGGTGAACGCACAGGAGGCCACAGGAGCATTCTATTTCTTTGAACCAGCCCCTCGTTTTGCATCGGGTATGTCGTCTGTGTCGGGCAGGGCAGTCCGACAAGTATTCCTCGCTGAGTACCGAATATCGCCAGCATTACGCGCCTGGATACGTTTTGACCGCACGCGCTACCACGATCGGGAACATGCGGGCAGTGGCTGGGAAATGACATCGGGTCCGTTTAGAGCAGCCTGTACCCTTCAGCTTTTATGCAGTCTGTCAGGTCCGCGCACCTTCACTCATGAAAAAATCGCTCATTGGCATGAAAATCCGCTACAGGAACCGAATGATGCCGTTCCAACTGATCCGAAATAATTCCGTCCTTCAATCCGAGTCCGGATACCGTAATTTTATTGACCTCAGATGCCTTCATGATTTGAGAATAGAGGGTGCAAGCCGGCAAGATGATATCCGCCCGGTCTGCATTGAGACCCCAGAGCTCCATCCGCTGTTTCAAGGTTAAAGAGCCCAAAATACCTTGAAGTGCATCGAGTTGTTTCCGCGTCGCAAACTTTCCTTTTTTCATCTCCAGCAAGTCGAATACCTTATTGATGTTCCCGCCGGTACCCAGAATGTATTTTGGACTGTGAACTCTAATTTGCGCACGAACCCACTGCTTCATTTCTTGCAGTACAAGCTCAGTTGCTCGCTCCCCTTGCAACAAACGAACGGCGCCCACCTCGAATGACTGACTCAGCCTTACGGTATTGCCATTGAGCAAACTAATTTCTGTTGAACCACCCCCAACATCCACCAGCAACACGTTTTTTTCAGACTCCAACAGCGCAAAGTGTGCCGAGTAGATTAACCGAGCTTCTTCTGCCCCACTGATGACATCAAGCTTGATCCCCGAGGACTTTTCTATGTTGGAACATATTTCACGGGCATTTATGGCCTCTCGTAAAGCTGATGTAGCACATGCTCTGTAATCCTGAACCCCAAACAGCCGCATCAGCTCAGCGAACACTTTAAAAATCTCTAAGATTCGATCGGCCTTGGCCGCCTCCACCATTCCCGTTTTAAAAACATCCTCGCCTAGTCTTAGTGGTATTCTAACAAATTCGAGCACTTTAACATCGGTGCGAGCCTGTTTTTGGGGGAAGAATCGGCAGATATAGAGTCGAGCGGCATTGGAACCGATATCGATGGCGGCAACGATCATTCTTTATTTATTTAATTTCAGAACACAACGAACAGATCAATGGGCTTCCCGAATTCTGTCGATCATTTCACTTCTGAGCAAGTCGAACATCTCAAATTGTGCCCGCACCAAGGGTCGGTCGTCGAAAGGAGGCTCAACAGCGTTTAATCGTCTGCTCTTCACATTATCGCTCCACTGAAGCAGCAGCATTTTTTTTAATCGTTGTTTTTGCCGGGGATTGATGATGGGAAAAGCCATTTCAATTCTGCGGCTTAAATTTCGGTTCATCCAGTCGGCCGACGACAAGTAGATTTGGTCGCGTCCGCCGTGTCCGAACCAATATATCCGCGAATGTTCGAGGAAGCGATCGACAATGCTGATGACTTCGATGCGTTCGCTCATGCCCGGCACGCCCGGAATCAAACTGCACATACCCCGTATGATCAGTCGGATCTCGACACCACTTCGGCTGGCCTCGTAGAGCAACCGGATCATGCGCTCGTCGGTTAAACTGTTCATCTTGAGCATCATGAATCCCACTTTTCCAGACCTGGCTCGCTGCATTTCATCGAAAATTAAGGCCTCGAACTGCTTGCGCATGTGTACGGGCGCCACGAGCAATCTCCGGAAAATAAACGATTCATTCGGATTCTCTATTAATTTAAACAAACGAAATACCTCAGCCGTTAGGCTTTTATTCGCCGTAAGCAGACCGTCATCGGCATAGAGTCGCGCGGTTTGCCGGTTGTAGTTACCCGTAGCCATATGTGCATAGCGCACCGGTCGTCCATGCTCCACACGCGTAACCAGACAAACTTTGGCATGTATTTTGGTACCCAATTCCCCGAAAATGACTCGGGCACCGGCATCTTTGAGTCGTTCTGCCCAATACAAATTGTTTTCCTCATCGAAACGGGCCTGTATTTCTATGACAGCCGTCACTTTTTTGCCATTCATTGCCGCGGTGATGAGTGAGTTCACGACACTGGATATGCGTGCTACCCGATACAGCGTGATTCTGATGCTGCGCACCTGCGGATCTATGGCCGCCTCCCTCAAAAACCTCAGCACATAATCATAGCTTTGGTAGGGGTGATGAAGCAATAGATCAGCTCCACGGATCACATCGAATAAAAGACCTTCTCCATCAAGCTCAGGACAAGGAACTGATAGAGGGGCTGGATACCTCAAATCGGGACGATTGAGTTCCGGAAAATCGGAGAATTGACTAAAATTATGATAAGTGCCTCCGGGGATGAGGTTAGATTTACCTACTGATAGATGCCTCACCAGAAATTGAAGCATATCGAGTGGCATGGCTGAATCATAGATAAACCGAACAGGATCGCCCCGCTTGCGGTTTTTCAGTGATCGGCTCATGCGCTCAGCCAAATCACCCCCTTCTTCACCCTCCAAATCCAATTCTTGATCGCGTGTTAATTTGATGGTATAGGCACCTGTTACCCTCAAACCCAAAGACGAAAACAAGATGGGCAAGCCTATTCTGATTAAATCATCCAAGAAAAAAATATGATGAGCTGATGCGTCTTCGTTGAATGAAATTTCCCAAAAACGAGGCAAAACACGTGTGGGAAGCTCAATCAAGGCATATTCCGGGCTTGCACCCGCTTTATTTACGGACTTCATGCGTATAGCGAGATACAGAAACGCATCCTTCAAAGGCACCGCGTGGTGGGCCTTACTGATCATCAGCGGCGTAAGGAATGGGAGAACCTTCAAGGAAAACAACTCCGTCAACTTTGGTAGCCAGGCCGCAGGAATCTGCTCTGGATGATGCAAAAAAACCTGTTCAGCGGCCAGATCAGGTTTTATTTCTTTATAAAATACCTGTTCGAGCCGCGACTGCATGCGGATAACCGACTGCTGAATGCGTTCCAGTACCTCCTCCGGGTCAAATAAGATCGCTCGACGCTCCCGGGGTTTCAGTTCCATCAATCGCTGTTGCGCTGCCACACGAACCCGAAAAAATTCATCCAGATTGGACGAGCAAATGGCGAGAAATTTAATGCGTTCCAGCAGAGGAACTTCTGGATTTTCAGCCTCTTGCAATACACGCTCGTTGAACTCAAGCCAGCTGATTTCTCGGTTCAGGATCAGATCCTTGCCCGTAAATGGGGCGTCGAAGTTAAAAACGCCCTTTGGTTTCCCGATCAAATGCATTAGAGAATGGTGGTATCGCTTTTGGGCGAGTCGAACCAAAGCAGCCGTCCTTTGCTGCCCATCAGTTCACGCCAATTCGAAACATCGAACTCCAATACCAGTATTCCGCAAGTAGGCAGGTGGTCCCATTGAACATCGGCCGATAAACGATTGGCTATTTGGGTAAGAGCTGGGTTGTGTCCACAATAGAGACAGGCGTGGAGGTGATTGGGCGCAGATGAAATGATGTTCAACCAGGTCAATTCATCGGCATGATATAATTCATCGACCCACTCGACATGCTCGTCGCCCTGACTCAATGGCTCTAGCAGTCTTTGAAGGGTCTGACGGGTACGCAGTGCGGGACTCCCCACATAATGTTGGGGCACCATTCCTCGTCCCAACATGCGATAACCCAGACGCACAGCATCCTGCTTGCCTGAAGGCGTGAGCATGCGCTCAAAATCCGACCCATCACTGAGTCCAAACTCAGCTTTGGCGTGTCGAAGAAGGTAGAGGGTTTTCACAGGTAAAATATACGAAACCTATGTAAATGAATGCGCATCAAAACCTAAAAACTGATTAATGCGCTAATTTCGCACAAAAAAGCACAGCTCAATCATCGTGTATACCAACATTATGAAATTTCTCTTATCCACATTCCTTGTGTGTGTTATTTTTTCCGAGGCTGGCGCACAAACGAATCGCCTCTACATAGCACACTACAATATAGAAAATCTATTCGACACGATCGACCAGCCTGAAACGGAAGATTCGGATTTCACACCGGCGGGCAAACTCAATTGGACCCAGGAACGGCTGAATCTGAAAAAGCAAAAGATCGCCCAAGTGGTGTGCGCTATGAATTCAGGTAATGGGCCCGATGTATTGGGGCTCTGCGAGGTCGAAAACCGAGCAGTGGTTGAAGAACTCCTCAGTCAGTTCCCTCGAACTAAACGCAGATACGGCATCATTCATGAAGAGAGTCCCGACCCCAGGGGCATTGATGTGGCCCTCCTGTATGACACAAAAAAACTAAAATTGGTCAATTATAGCGCCGAAGCCATAACAAGGAAGGAACAAGCCGACTGGCGTACTCGGGATGTATTGCGTGTGAGCCTGCGCACAGCCTCTAAGCAGCATATTCATGTTTTAGTTAACCATTGGCCTTCGAGGCGGGGCGGACAAGAACAAACGGACCCATTGCGGGCCACCGCCGCTCGCGTGGTCAGGCGTTTGGTCGACAGCCTTCATCGGGCGGATCCCGAAGGTCTTGTGGTGGTGATGGGCGATTTTAATGACAGACCGGCCGACGTCGCCCCTGCCCAAATACTTCAATCGGGTGCGGCCTGCTTGGGTGAAGCCACGACCGGATTGGAGGAGTCGATGAATCAGTCGGTGCTGTACAATCCCTTCGCTGCGATTGACCTTGGCCAAATGGGTTCGTACCGCTACAAAGACGAATGGCAGTTTATCGACCACATCAGCATCTCGCACCGCTCATGCAGTGTATCGAGTAAAATCCGCTATGTAACCGGCTCAGCAGCCGCTGTCTTGTTTCCCTATATGTTGGAGACTGAAGGCAAGTATGCCGGCAATCCATTACGCACATACGGGGGTGAAAAATACTTAGGGGGATATTCTGATCATCTTCCAGTAAAGATCGAGATAAATATACATAAATAACTGTTTATTAATAATATATGAATTGGTTTGAGTCGTGGTTCGACTCCCCTTGGTATCCCATACTCTATGCCCAACGCGACGAGCAAGAGGCATCTGAATTCATCGAAAAAATAGTAGTGAGCCTGAATTTGCCACCGGCTTCATCTGTTCTTGATCTGGCATGCGGACGCGGACGACATGCTCGTTGTATGGCATCCTTGGGGATGAAGGTGACCGGTGTTGACCTTTCAGAGATGAGCCTAACCTACGCCCGAAGCATTCCATTGCCCAACCTGAGTTATGTGAGACACGACATGCGCCAACCGCTGAACACCCAAGCATTCGATGCCGTATTTAATCTATTCACGAGCTTTGGCTACTTCGATGATCCGGAAGACGACCTCAAGGTCATTCACGCTGCCCGCTCGTCGCTCCGCTCGGGCGGCTACTTCGTGATCGATTATCTGAACCCAAGCGTCGTACTGCCCTTTTTACCCACCCAAGAGGATGTGGAACGGTCAGGTGTTCTCTTCCAAGTCAAACGCTACTGTAAAGCCCCTTGGATCTTTAAAGATATAGTGGTTCACGTTCAAGGAGTGTCTCATCACTACCAAGAAAAAGTTCGTTGCTATTCAGCCCTTGAATTAGCAGAAATCTTGGGCGCAAGTGGATTGAATATCATCCAACAATGGGGCGACTACCAGCTGAATCCTCCTCATGCGCAATCGCCCAGGACCATTTTTATCTGCCAAAATCCCATTTCCACCAGTAATTAGCCAATACTCCCTTCATTTGAGGTCGTCTTTTCACCAATCATTCAAACAAAGTTTCCATCATTTGAGGTGATCGCTCCACCATTTCGCCATAAAACAATGAAAAATTGCCCTGTAAGATGAGTATAACATCGCTTCTGGAAGCGGACCGAACGCTATTTTTCATCATCAATCAGTTTTTTGTTGGTCCCACCGCCGATCGGTTGTTCATACCCATCCGAAACCCGTGGATTTGGATGCCCTTATATGTTTTTCTGAGCGCTTGGATATCCCAATATTTGGGAAAGAAAGGCTTGCTGACCTTGTTGATTATTGCCCTGGTGGTGGCCACAGCCGATCAAATCAGCAGCCAGCTCATCAAACCCTGGATTGGGCGACCTCGCCCTTGCCAGGAGTTATTTGGGCATGTCAGACTGCTCGTGCCTTGTGGCTCAGGCTTCAGTTTTACCTCATCGCATGCCGCCAATCACTTCGCCTTCGCCATCTTCGTAGGCAAAATTATTCGCCTCTATAGACCGGCAATAAGCCGTTTGCTGTGGTTTTGGGCCGCTCTAATCTGCTATGCACAGGTATATGTGGGCGTGCATTACCCCCTCGATGTACTCTGCGGAGCCATCTTAGGCAGCCTGATCGCCCGGCTGGCCCACAGCATACTTGCCCGGCACCTCATCCCTCACGAATCATGAATTTCATATCGCTTTTGCTTTTGATGGCCTCACCATTGGCGGGGGGTCTCATCGTTTATCAACTCCACGGCCGATATAACGAATTTTTCAAATCCCTTCTCACTTTCTGTGGTGGCTTCCTCTTTGCAACCGCTGTTCTTCACCTACTCCCAGAGGTTTTTTCAACGCGCCACCGCTACGAAGGACTCCTGGTGATGGTCGGTTTCTTTCTACAGCTTCTGCTCGAAAAAATGTCTCAAGGGGTGGAACACGGGCACCTCCACCTCGAACAACCCCATGGACACGACCATGGGAGCCACCACCACCTAACCCATCCGCATACATCCTGGGGGCTTCTCATCGGGCTTTCCATCCACTCCCTTTTGGAGGGCATGCCGCTGAACGGTATGTTCAGTCTCGACGAACCGGTGTGGACAAACCCCCTCCTTCTCGGGGTCATTCTCCATAAATTTCCCTCTGCATTTGCCCTTTCAACTGTGCTGATCCAGTCGAATTATCCCCGAAAAAAGCAATGGATCATGCTGATGTCCTTTGTGTTGATGACACCTGCTGGCGCCCTCCTGGGGAATGCCATTCTTGAGCAAGGCGGTGGCGGTATGGATGAGTTTTTCCATACCATGCTGGCATTGGCCACAGGCTCATTTCTACAAATTTCCACCACCATCCTTTTCGAAAGCAGTACGCACCATAAATTCAGCCTTCAACCCATTCTGCTCGCATTTACGGGTGCCTTGCTCGCTTATCTGATGTAATAGACCATGGCCACGGGCGTCATAGACCATGGCCATGGTCAGTTTTTTCTGGAGCAATCAGCCGCTGTCAACTACTTTTTAGCGGTAGTTGATTTCACCATATCGAAGAAAAACTTGAGTTGCTCGCGCGGCATCATATTGGCAAAGAGGTTAAACTGACCCGCCATCAGGCGTTCACCCCCATCAATCGTTACACAATGACCATTGATGTAGCCGCTCATATCGGACATCAGAAACACAGCGAGATGGGCCAACTCTTCGTGTTGACCATAGCGTCCTGCGGGAATACGCTTGAGGTACTGTTCCTCTATGGATGGATCGGGCAGTAGTCTCGACCATGCCCCTTCTGTAGGGAAAGGCCCTGGAGCAATGGCATTGAGCCGGATGCCGTAAGGCGCCCATTCAACAGCCAACGAATTGGTGAGGGCATAAACACCCGCTTTGGCACAGGCCGATGGAAGAACAAAGGCAGATCCAGTTTCTGTGTAGGTGGTCACAATGTTCAAAATACAGCTGCCTTTTCGACCGGCTGCCATTTGAAGGCGGCCGAACTCACGGGTGCAATGAAAGGTGCCTTTCAGCACAATATCAACCACAGAAGAAAATGCATTCGGACTCAAATCCTCGGCCAGCGACAGGAAATTGCCTGCGGCATTGTTCACCAATCCGGTTAACCCACCCATTTCCTCTTCCAACGCGATCATCATGGCTGAAACCGCGTCGAAGTCACGCACATCGCACACTTTATACAGCGTGTTTGGGCCGATTTGTTCAGACGCTGCCTTCAACCGATCCTCTTTGCGTCCACAGATGGCCACCCGTGCACCATGCGCATGAAAGGAGCGCGCCATGGCCAATCCCAATCCACTCCCCCCACCGGTTACCAAAATGTTCTGGTTTTTTAAAGTATCTGCTGTAAACATCTTTTTTTTGTTTTTTGCAAGATACAGGAAATGTATTTTTGCAGCATCAATTCAACCCTATGAAACTGATCCTGAGTATTGTGTCTGTGGTTGCCTGTCTGGGCTTCTTCTCGTATCTTTTTTTCCTTGGTGCTACCCTCCCGGATGCCATACAAGCCCGCGATATGCTGATTTTGTGCGGACTCCTGGCTGTGGTGAGTTACTTTATCACCCGTGGCGCATTTGAAGATGTAGACCGCGAGCGTGGCAAAATCTGATGAATTCTGAATCAGAAGCACTGCTTCGTAACCACGGATTGCGGGTGACGGCCATAAGATTGAGTGTGTTGAACGCATTGAACCGCCGCAGTTTCGCCCTTTCCCAGTCCGAATTGGAAGTCGACCTTGGTGGCAGCTGCGATCGGGTAACCCTCTACCGAACGCTCAATACACTTTGCGAACATGGATTGCTTCATCGCATTATGGATGAAAAGGGCACTTCACGTTATGCACCCTGCCGCGACGATTGTGGGGCCACCGATTGGCATTTTCACACCCACCTACACTTCTTCTGTCAGCATTGCCAAGAAACCCGATGCCTCAACGAAACAGAAATAGCTATTCCAGCACTCAAGGATGGTTTTGAGATTCATAACGTTCAATTTTCCGCCTCCGGAATTTGCGGGCTTTGCAAAGCGAAGGACCAGAATCCCCAAACCTGAAGTCATTGAAGAACCCGCCGCCCCTTCCTTCATTAGCTCAGTACCGATCTGAGTTTCACATACCGCCTTTCGGGTCGGATGAGTTGGCTTATTTCGCTGGGAATTCGCTCGGGCTGATGCCGCGCACGGTCCGGGCCATGCTCGAAGTAGAGCTGAACAGCTGGCAGGAACATGCCGTGGAAGGTCATTTTCGCGGACAAAACCCTTGGATGCATTATCATCATTTGTGCACCCCTTCGCTGTCCAAGATAACCGGGGCGGAAGAAGATGAGGTGGTGTGCACCAACAGCCTTACCACGAACCTACATCTGCTGATGGTGAGTTTTTTCCGCCCGACGGATCAGCGCAACATCATCCTCATGGAGTCGGGTGCTTTCCCCTCCGATCAATATGCTGTTGAAACACAGCTGCGCTTTCACGGACTCAACCCCGCCGATTGTTTGGTGGAACTCAAGCCAGCTGCTGGCCGCCGCACTTTATCGTCCGAACAAATCCGCGACGCCATCCACCAATACGGAAATCGGATCGCGCTTGTTTTGATGCCCGGAGTTCAGTACCAAACCGGACAAGTATTCGATATGGCAGAAATTACCCGCTTGGGGCACGCGGTGGGCGCTGTAGTTGGCTTTGACCTCGCCCATGCGGTGGGCAACATAAACCTAAAACTGCACGAATGGGGCCCCGACTTTGCCGTTTGGTGCTCCTACAAATACCTCAACAGTGGACCGGGCGGCCCGGGCGGATTGTTTGTGCACCAAAGACATGCGCAAAACCCCGATCTTCCACGTTTTGCCGGCTGGTGGGGACATGATGAATCGTCGCGTTTTGAAATGCAGCCGGGCTTCAAACCCATGCATGGGGCCGCCGGATGGCAACTCAGCAACGCCCCTGTTATGGGCATGGCCGCCCACCGCGCTTCGCTGGAAATATTCGATCGGGCTGGCATTGAGCACCTGCAGGTGCGTGCTGCAGCCCTCAGTGCATACCTCCGTCACAGACTCGAGGACATTCAACAAAGAAGGGGGCGCCATGCCATCGAGCTCATAACACCACATGAGCATGGTAGTTATGGCTGTCAACAGTCGTTTTCCGTTGGCCATCGCGGCGAAGAATTGCTTCGATACCTCCAGCAAAATGGCGCCCTGCTCGATTTTCGCAGACCCGACATACTGCGTATGGCGCCTGTTCCCCTCTACAACCAAGCCAGGGAAATCGACTTGTGTTGCGACTTGATTGACCATTGGCTCGAACAATATTCATGCACATGAAAGCCCTAAAATGGCTCGAACAATATTCAAGCACATGAAAGCCCTAAAACTCGTTTTAACGGGCACTTACTTTGTGTTATATTTGTTTTCACAACTTAGTTTTGCGCAGAATAAGCCGGTTGTACTGAGTGGTTACCTGCGTGAGGCGGGAAGCCGCGAGTCGCTGCCAGGAGCCGCTGTCTATATCCCTTCCCTCAAACAAGGCACCACGGCCAATGCCTTCGGATTTTACTCCCTTTCCTTACCCCCGGGTCAGTACATCGTTCAGTTTTCCTATGTAGGGATGGCGTCCATGATCGACAGCCTCGATCTCACACGATCCACCGTTTATGATGTGGAGCTAAAACCGGGAAAGCAATTATCGGAAATAGAGATTGTTGGGGATGAGGCCGACAAATCCGGGGCCGCCACCCTTATGAGCCGTATGGAACTGAGTGGTCAGCAAATTGGTGCAGTGCCCACCCTTATGGGAGAGAAAGACCTGCTCAAAACCGTGCAACTCCTCCCTGGCGTGCAATCAGGTAATGAAGGTCAATCCGGACTCTATGTGCGTGGTGGGGGCCCCGATCAGAATCTGATTTTGCTCGACGGTGCCACAGTTTACAACGCCTCTCATCTATTCGGGTTTTTTTCGGTTTTTAACGGCGATGCCATCAAGCAGGTGAGCCTCACTAAGGGGGGGTTCCCAGCCCGTTATGGTGGTCGGTTGTCGAGCGTACTCGATGTTACAATGCGTGATGGCGACAAAAGTCAATTCCGGGGGGAGCTCGGATTGGGCGTCATTAGTTCGCGCTTACTGGTGGAAGGCCCCATTGTTCGCAACAAAATGTCATTTGTGGCCGCGGGACGGCGTACCTATGCCGATGCCCTCCTTCTGCCCGCCCGCTGGATCACGGGCGAAGACCCCGGGGTGGGCTACTATTTCTACGACCTGAGTGGACGCATTCACTACGAAATCAACCGCAAAAATCGATTGTTTTTGAGTACCTACACCGGACGCGATGCGTTCGCCAGCAGGCAGGAACGCGACGAGGGCACACGGAGGGCCAACATCAGCTGGGGTAATGTGTCAGGAACCCTGCGTTGGAATCATTTGGCATCGGAACGCTTGTTTGTGAATACCACATTCATATACACCGACTACCAGTTCAATACTTTTCTGCGCGAAAGCAGCGATGCACGAAACATCACTGCGGGATACTCCTCTGGAATCCGTGATTGGGGAATCCGAAGCGATGCGGAATATTTACCCTCACCTCGGCGAACAGTCCGAACCGGAATCTCCATACTCAGGCATCGTTTTGTGCCCTCGGCCTATGTACTGCTCGACGCACTCGTTCCCGGATTAGGTACCCAGCGGGTCGTTCGTTCCTATTCGGTCGAATCGGGCGCTTATTGGGAGGAAGACCGAAAAATTGGCACCCGCTTGGAATCGAACATTGGTCTGAGGTTGAGTCATTTTACCGCCGACGGCCGCACCTACGGGCGGGCTGAACCCCGAGTAGCACTCCGTGCGCTCTTAGGTGCCGATGCATCGATCAAAGCCTCCTGGGCTGTAATGAACCAATACCTCCATCTCCTCAGCAATACCGGAATTGGCCTGCCCACGGACCTATGGGTGCCGGCAAATGCCGCTGTTGGTCCGCAGCGCTCTCAGCAATGGGCAGCAGGTTATGAACAGATTTTGCGTGAAGGAAGATGGGTTTTCTCTGTTGAAGGATTCTATAAACAATCACGTGATGTCATCGGCTACCGACCCGGCGCCAGCTTTCTACTCATCGACCCCGATGAACTCGATTCTGGCGAACCCCGAAGCATCAATTGGGAGCGCCAGGTTACGCAAGGCCAGCAGGAATCTTATGGTGCCGAATTCTTCTTACAAAAGAAGAAAGGGATGATCAAAGGATGGCTGGGTTATACGTTGTCTCGCACGTGGTTGCAGTTCGACGAACTTAATTTGGGCGAACGCTTCCCGGCACGCTACGACCGCCGCCACGACCTTAGTCTTTTCGCCTACCACGAGCGGCCTCGGTCTGAGGCGGAGGGCCGCACACGAAGAATCAGCGGCGCCTTTGTTTTCGGTACAGGTAATACCGTTACCATCCCTTCTGGCTTGTTTCAAGCCCCTTATCCTGTTGCCCCGGGCAACCCCAATCCAAACCCCTGGTTTCCCGTCTATGCCACCGACTTTGGTCGACTCAATCAATACCGCCTGGCACCCTACCACCGCTTGGACCTGTCCATTCAATGGAGTAAAAAGAAAAAATGGGGCACGCGCAGCTGGGAGATCAGTGTCTACAACCTCTACAACCGAGCAAACCCGTGGTTCATCGATGCCGTTCAGCGCCCCAACGGCACCGAACTGGTTCAGTACAGCCTGTTCGGGATCGTCCCTGCCCTTAATTATCATTTTCGTTTCCGATGAATCTGCGGATTTCATACCTATGGCTGTTGATGTCTGCGTTTGCCTTATCAAGCTGCCGAGAAACCCTTATTGGCGTTCCCGATATCGATTTTCCACCGCGCATCGTGGTGGGTTGCTTCATCGACCCCTCCTACGACACCCTCACAGCCACCCTCAGCTTATCCATGCCCCTCTATCAAGAAGGCAATGAAGAGGATTTTCGGGGCATCACCGATGGAATTATTGTTCTGGAAGGGGCAGGAATGGTGGATACGTTTCGATACGATACCGTTCGGCGGCACTACCGCTTGCCTTCGTCGGCAGTACCGATCCTTCCCGATTCGAGCTATACCCTGAGGGTGTACCGTTTGCGTTCCGACACTGTTCTGCTTGGATCTGCTCGTTGCACTGTTCCGCCACGCCGAAGTCCCATGGTCGAAGTAACAGCAGAGCGCGACAGCAGCGCCCCTACTCCATTCTACCGCGAATTTGTGAACCTTGTTGTGCGGTGGCCCGCACAAGCATCACCCGAACGCTATTACCGAATGTTGTACGGACTCAAACAACGTTCGGCAACCGATTCGGCCATCAGTTGGATCAATGATGCGCCTGGCAAACCCCAGGTGTTTACGGGTACCGACGCAACCGATGGTTTTATACGGGTGAGCGACCGTTTCGTATTTTGGGGATGGGGTTCGCCCACAGTTGGGCGCACAAACGCCATCGTATGCCTTCAGGAAACCGATGTTCATGCCTTCCGCTACCTGAATGCACTGAATGCACAGATCAACCAGCCCCCAGGGCCCTTTCAGGAAGGGGTCTTGCTGTACAGCAACATTGAAGGCGGATTAGGCTGTTTTGGCGCTTCTAACACCTATTTTATTGAAAGTCAAGACCTATAAACCCCGTTTTAAGGCACCCGCACATTACATTAATTGCCTATTTTTACCACTCATTAAAACGACATGAACACTGCACTCCACAACTTTTCGGCTGGCCCTGGTATTCTACCCCCATCTGTTATTGAAGCCTCTGCACAAGATCTCGTGAACTTCAGTGGCACTGGTCTTTCGGTCATTGAAGTATCGCACCGCGGCAAGGAGTTTGTGGCTGTGATGGACGAGGCCCGTGCTCGTGTGCGCCAACTGCTGCAATTGGGCGGCGACTACGAAGTGCTGTTTTTACAAGGTGGGGCGAGCCTTCAATTTTGCATGGTTCCCTACAATTTGTTACCCGAACAGGGGATGGCCGCCTACCTCAATACCGGGGTTTGGGCTACCAAAGCCATCCAAGACGCGCGTCTATTGGGGCGGGTGGAGGTCGTGGGCACCTCAGAAGACCGGAATTTTTGTTATATCCCTCGCAACTATTCCATCCCATCCGATGCTGCCTACCTTCATATTACATCCAACAACACGATTTTTGGCACCGAAATGCATGCATTTCCCGAAAGTCCTGTGCCATTGGTTTGCGATATGTCGTCCGATATTTTTAGTCGACCGATCGATGCATCAGGTTTCGGGTTGATCTATGCCGGCGCCCAGAAAAACATGGGGCCAGCGGGCACGACCCTCGTGGTCGTGAAGCGCGAACTTTTGGGCCGCTCCGGGCGACGACTCCCAGCCATGCTCGACTACGCGGTGCACAGTAAGGGCGACAGCATGCACAATACACCCCCTGTTTTCGCGGTATTGGTATGCATGCATACCCTTCGCTGGATTGAGGATATGGGTGGGTTATCGGCCATGCAACAGCGCAATCAGGACAAAGCGCAACTTTTATATTCCGAAATTGATCGAAATCCACTCTTCCGGGGCACGGCGGATCTTGCCGATCGTTCGCTGATGAACGCGACCTTTGTGCTGATCGATGAGCAACATAAGTCGGCCTTCGATGCGCTGCTCAAAGAAGCCGGAGTCAGCGGATTAGAAGGTCATCGGTCGGTCGGTGGATACCGCGCCAGCATGTACAACGCCTTACCCCAAAGCAGTGTTCAGGTGTTGGTGGATGTGATGCAAGATCTGGAACGGAAAAATGGTTGACGGAGAAATAGATGACGGAGAAATAGTTGATGGAAAAATAGATGACGGAGAAATAGTTGATGGAAAAATAGATACCAACTGATTATCAATAAACACTGAAATGAACATACTGGCCAACGACGGAATAGACCCTGCCGGAAAAGAGATTCTGGAACAAGCGGGATTCAAAGTGGACACCAATAAAATCGCCCAAGAGGATTTGCCAGAAAAACTCAAGTTTTATAACGGCATTATTGTACGAAGTGCTACTACCGTTCGTGAGTCTCTAATGGATGCATGTGGCGATCGCCTCAAATTTATCGGTCGAGCGGGTGTAGGCCTCGACAACATCGACGTAAAGGCGGCGAAAGACCGCAATATTTTGGTGCTCAATACCCCAGCGGCATCATCCTTATCTGTAGCTGAACTCGTCTTTTCGCATTTATTCGGATTGAGTCGCTTGATGCATCGGTCGAATCGTGAACTAAACGATGGTTCGGCCGCGCAATTCAACCGCCTCAAAAAGGAATTTGCTGGTGGATGGGAGTTGTTCGGCAAGACACTGGGCATCATAGGTTTCGGAAGAATTGGCCAAGAAGTCGGGCGAATTGCCCGCGGAATCGGTATGCAAGTCATGGTTTTCGATGTGATGTTTGAGACATCCGATTCCTTAGCGCGAGAAATGGAACACAAGCACGGTGTTGTTGTGGCCTCCTTAGATGATGTGCTTGGCAAAGCCGACTGCATCAGTCTGCACACGCCTGGGCTCGGCAAGCCACTCATTGATGCATTCGCCATTAATAAGATGAAAAAGGGAGCGGTGCTCATCAACTGTTCGCGTGGCGGCATTGTCGATGAACAAGCTTTATTAGACGCACTCGATTCAGGTCATCTCTTGGCAGCTGGCTTGGATGTTTTTTCCAATGAACCCACACCCGATCCTCGGCTCCTAAACCATCCCCAAATTTCGGTGAGTCCACATATTGGCGCTTCTACAGCTGAGGCACAAGAACGGGTGGGGATCGAAATGGCCCAGCGGATCATCGCAGCATTCAACCCATAAAATGCCTGAATTTCGGCCATTTCGTCCGTTTCTTCCCAAGCAGGAGGCTATGCCTCGCTTATTTAGAATAGAAAAGCCACTAACGAAGGAGGGGCACCAAACGAAGGAGGGGCACCAAACGAAGGAGGGGCACCAAACGAAGGAGGGGCAC